>OLOG01001122.1_pt1 | contig 18213 bp, 17 predicted proteins | sample 1672351 | NCBI WGS metagenome assembly OLOG01 (sample SAMEA3136674, study PRJEB25190) | human gut metagenome | biome: human gut; feature: human-associated habitat; material: faeces | place: Austria | collected 2013 | reverse complement strand
AATTTACTTTGGTCTGCTATGCTCATTCCTCATTCCTCACTCCTCACTCCTCACTTAAACTCCACTCCTCACTTAAACTCCGCTCCTCACTCAAAAAACTTCCCCTTGATTATTCCCCCAAAAAGTGCTATACTATTGATAAGTAAAATTGCATGAAATCCTAACCCTAAGGAGGTAAATTTCTATGAATTGTCAGAACAGATGTGTATTTCAGAATTTTCTCTTGAAAATGATGTGAACAAAATCCGCAGATTGCTGGAAAATTATCCGGAGTTAAAGATTGTTCGCAAAAATAATATGCTGCAGCTTGTTGGGGAAGAACGAGAGAAAAGACATCTTTATGAAGAATTGATTTTGTTTCATATGAGTGGCAATTTGCTGAATTTGAATAAGATAGCGGAAAATTTTAAAAAGTTTGATCTTTTAAAAGTAAAGGAAGTTCTGAAAGAGATTTTGGAAGAGGCTCACTATGAAATCAGTGATAGAAGGGTACCATCTTTATTGATTCATATCGGAATCATTTTGGAAAGAATTTTTACGTATCATTTTTTAGAGAAGGAAGGCAGAGAGGAAGAAGTGAAAAACCTTCCGGAATATGAAATTTCCAGAAGATTTTTTGATAAACTCAGCCGGAGATTGACTCTAAATATTGTGGAAACGGAAGTTTCGGATTTGGCAGTGTATTTGAAACTGGGAAATAAGAAAAATTATTTTGAAAAAGAACAGATGGAAGAATTTGTTTCTGATTTGGTAGAACATATCATCATTGAAATTAAGGAACATTTTTACATTGATTTTAGTGATGATAAAGAATTCAGGCTTGGATTGGAGCTTCATATGGTATCACTTTTGAAGAGGCATTATGAACATGTGGAGATTGATAATACATGTCTGGAAGAAGTGAAGAGAAAATACCCATTGATATTTGAGATGGGTGTGTGGGTATGCAAGATTATGGAAGATTATCTGCAGATCACTATCAGCGAAAATGAGATTTCTTTTATTGCGCTTCATATTGGCTCTGCATATGAACGGGCGAATTTAAGGAGAAAGTACAGAGGTATTCTGATCTGTCCTCATAATAGGACAGTAAAAGAGCTTTGCGTACAAAAGATTATGAATCGGTTTGATGACCGGATTGAAATGATTGATTGTATGAGTTATTTTGAAGAATCTGCCATACTTGAAAAAAGACCGGATTTTATTCTTGCGACACAGTCGGTAGTACATTCGCTCGATATTATAACAGCCGAAATATCCATGTTTTTTGACTATAAGGATGAAGCTGTTGTATTCCAGACTTTGAATCGGATGGATCAGATCCGATATAAAAATAATTTTCAGTTTTTTATTTTAAATCTTATCAGAAAGGATTTCTTTACCGTCGATATGACGGAAGAACAGCCGGAAGAAATTATATCTGTTATGTGTGACCGCCTATATGCCCACGGATATGTAAAAAAAGATTTTAAAGAGGGAGTTTTAAAAAGAGAAAGTCTTTCTCCGACTTCGTTTTTTCATGGATTCGCCATTCCGCATAATATGTCTCATAAGGCGACAGTACATTCGGCAATCAGTACTGCAATTTTAAAGCGCCCTGTCAAATGGGGGAACTATGAAGTGAGGTTTGTCTTTTTGCTTGCAATCACAGAAGAAAATCGAAATTTCTTAAAGATCTTTTTTGACTGGCTTGACGATGTCGTTTCTGATTCTGAAAAATTTGCCAGACTTGTGGAGGTGCAGGATTACCAGAGTTTTGTAGATACATTATTGTAAATATATCCTTTTCCTAAATTGCAGCGTATTTCCTAATACTAGGAAGAAGAAGTGGAAGATAATAAATGAATATGAGTTATACTTTAAGAAAGAGTTAAAAAGCGGAAGAGAGGAGGATGGAAAATGGAAGGACTGGAACTTATTTGTTTTCAGATCATTTCTTTTGCAGGAGAGGCAAAAAGCGCGTATATGGGAGCAATCCACACAGCAAAGGCAGGGAACTATGAAGAAGCAGAGAAGATGATCAAAGAAGGAAGCAATGTATTTTTGCAGGCACATAAAGCACATGCAGATCTAATCCAGAAGGAAGCTGCCGGAGATATGACAGAGACACCGAATTTACTGCTGATTCATGCAGAAGACCAGTTAATGGCAGCAGAGACATGTAAGATTCTGGCAGTAGAATTGATTGATACTTATAAACGCATTTCCATTTTATAAGCAAAAGAAGCGTAAAAGAGAGGAAAATGATATGAAGAAAGTATATTTATTTTGTAGTGCAGGAATGTCAACAAGTATGTTAGCTGCTAAGATGCAGGAAGTTGCTAATTCACATGAATTGGATATGGAAGTTGCAGCATTTCCACATGAGCAGATCGGAGAGATTATTGCATCAAAACATCCGGATTGCATTTTACTTGGACCGCAGGTGAAATATCTGTATGACCAGACAGTAAAAGAATATGAAAAGACAGGAATTCCGATTGCTGTAATTGATTCCGGAGATTACGGAATGATGAATGGTGAGAAGGTTCTGAAATCTGCAATTAAAATGATGCGGGCTGTAGGAAAGTAAGAGAGTAAACGAGAGGAAAAGGATATATACTTATGAAGAGATTCACGGAATTTTTGGAGAAATATTTATCTCCGCTGGGGGCGAAACTGGGGAATCAGAGACATCTGCAGGCGTTGTCTAACGGTATGATGATGACATTACCGCTGCTTGTTATCGGTTCTATTTTTATGATTTTAAATAACCCGCCGATCAATCTGGAAACAGTGGATATGAACACGACAAATATGTTTATCCGCTTTTTGATTAATTGGAAAGAATGGGCAGTTGAAAACAGCGAATGGATTTTAGCACCATATAATATGACGTTTGGAATGTTGGGCTTGATGACTGCATTTTCTGTTGCATATTGTCTGGCAAAGAGCTATAAAATGAACGCAGCAGTAAATGGTATTATGTCAATGTCAGTATTCTTACTTGTGTGTTCAAAAGTTGTTCAGGTTCCGGTTGGAGACGATGCAACTATTTCAGCAATCACATCACAGTATCTGACAAGCGACGGATTATTTATTGCTTTAATCCTGAGTTTTGTATGTGTAGAAATTAACCGTATGGTAGATAAGCTTGGAATTAAAGTGAAGTTCCCGTCATCTGTGCCAAGTATGGTCGGAACATTTGTAAACTCATTACTTCCGCTTTTAGTAAATATTATTATTGTATATGGTGTAAACCTCATATTAATTGCTGTTATTGGAAAATCTATTCCGGAAGCAATTATGGGACTGCTGACACCGGCAATTGATGTAGGAAATAATATCTGGGTATATGCCGGAATTATTATGTTCTCAAATATTTTATGGTTCTTTGGAATCAATGGAACATCAGTTGTATTCTCAATTGTATTCATGATTGGTATTGCCGGAACAGGTGCAAATGCTGCGCTTGTAGCAGATGGACTGGCACCGACAAACCCAATGAACCTTCAGTTATTCCGCTATGCAATGCTCGGAGGTGCAGGAGGAACTCTTGGATTGATCGTACTGATGTGGAAATCCAAATCTGCGAAGTTAAAATCACTTGCAAGAATTTCTATCGTGCCGGGAATTTGTTCTATTAATGAGCCGATCACTTTTGGTGTGCCGATGACATATAATCCGGTTCTTGCAATTCCATATATCCTGACACCATCTATCTGTGTTGTATTGGGATATTATGCACAGGTACTTGGATTTATTACACCGGGATATATTGCAGATCCATCCTTTATTCCGTTCTTTATTCAGGGATGGATGTCAGGAATGGATTTCAGAAATGTTATCTTTATGTTCTTATGTATCGCATTAAGTGTACTGTTCTATTACCCATTCTTTAAGGTATATGAGAAACAGGCAATTGAAAAAGAATTAAAAGAAGCTGAAGAGGAGGAAGATTTCGAATGGTAAAAAAGACAATGTATGATCCATGGCAGTCAATCACAACACGCAATGGCTATTACTGCGATGAAGTAATTTCAGCGCTGCAAAAAAGCATCAGACGGGCAAATGAAGAAGATGCCTGCAAATTTGCGTACGAATTATATATTTCATCTCCGGAGTTGGAAGAAAAGATGTGGAGACGTCTTCTGACAATTTCGGTAGAAGATATTGGAATGGGAAATCCGATGGCAGCAGTTGTTGTAAACAGCTTGTTCCAGATGAGAAAAGAATTTGATTATGCTGACGGAGACCGCCCGATTTATTTCATCCACGCGATTCGCTATCTTGTTCAGTCACAAAAAGACAGATCCAGTGATCTGTTAAAGAACATCTGTATTAAGGGATTTGCCATGGGAGAACTTCCGGAAATCCCGGATGTAGCGCTGGATAAACATACACGCCGCGGACAGGAAATGGGAAGAGATTCCTTCCACTTCCTCCACGAGGCAAGTAAAGTATTCCCGCAGGCAGAAATCGATAACGATTATAAAGAGCGGTATGAAGAAATGCTGAAACGTTATGATCCGGAAAATGTGTCACCGACAACATTTAAGTTCAACGGCTGGCAGTTCTAAACAAACAGGCGCCAATCCCGTATGGGATCGGCGCCTGTTTTCATACATTCATTCAGTTTATCCTTCAATGGCAATTTGTTTGTGCTCTTCAACTACTTTTTTATCTTTTTTCGGAACGGACAGCTTCAAAATACCATTCTCATATCTGGCTTTAATCTCTTCCTGACCAATGCCTTCACCGACATAGAAGCTTCTGCTCATAGCACCTGCATAGCGTTCCTGACGGATATAGTTACCTTTCTTGTCCTGTTCGTCTTTATTCAGACCCTTCGAAGCAGAGACAGTTAAATAACCGTTATCAAGCTTGGCAGATATCTCATCTTTCTTAAATCCCGGAAGATCGATATCAAGTTCATAGGAATCTTCTGTCTCGCGGACATCTGTTTTCATCATGTTTTTTGCATGTTTGCCATAGAGAGGATTTTTCTTGTCCCAGAAGTTATCAAATGGGAAATCCATCCAGTCATCAAATAAGTTTTCTCCAAAAATACTAGGCATCATCATCATAAGTCATATCTCCTTCCTTTGTTATAGCTGTAATATAACACATATTATTGGCAAAGTAAAGAGGCGAGTGCTAATTTTTTGTGAAAAAACTGTGAACACCGGAATTTGTAGTTTTAAAATAAAGTGAATAGAAAAAAATCTGGAGAAAATATGTGAAAAATATCCACTTGTATCAGATAAGGATGGCATTCCGATAGAAGCATAGCAGAAAGTTGTGTATTCCAGAGATGTAGATCAATTAAGTAGGAATTGCATTGACGTTGGAAGTGACAGAGAGTATTGACATTGATGAGACAAAGATTGATAGATGTTTTGTGACGCGAATTCAATGTAATGCGTATAATTATCGTTTGCTTAATAATATAATTGAGCTGGCTCATTGTGCTCAGATTCAGGTTTGCTGTGAAGGTGTGGAAACATATTTTCAGAAAAACTCACATAATCATTACGGCGGCAAAGATGCCGCCGTTAAATTCTATAGACATTATTAGACAGAAATACTATGGGCATCGCAGCCAAAGTGTTTCTGTTTTTTTCTCCAATATATGATGAACAGAACAGCAGTAATTCCCCAGGAAACAGGATAGCTGAGCGTGATTGTCTCAATTGTTGGAGAGAGCGGTACAAGTATAAATACCCAGAGTGAACGGAAAATACATACACCACAGCAAGTCATAATAGCCGGAATGATAACGTCACCGATACCGCGCAGTGCGCCGGAATAAATTTCAATAAATACAAATAATGCGTATGCCGGAGCCATATAGGTTAAAATACGGATACCGATCTGGATGACAGCCGGATCACTTGTAAACAGATGGAAGAGGTATTTGCCGGCTGTGAGGAAAAAGACGCTCATGATAACTGCGGCAGCCAGTGTAATTTTGATACAGATGGAAACGCTCTTTTTGACGCGTGTATATTTGCCGGCGCCATAATTCTGACCAACAAAAGTAGTTGCGGCGATACCGAATGCAGAAATGACCATCCAGTAGAAAGCATCCATTTTACCAAATGCAGTCCAGGCTGCAACGGTATCAGTACCGAGTGCATTTAACGCAGTCTGGATAATAATATTTGAGACACTGTACATAACGGACTGCAGTCCGGCAGGAATACCGATATGTAAAATGTTTTCCAGTGATTGTTTATAAAATGTAATACGCCGGAGATGAAGCCGGTAAATGTCTGTTGTCCGCATTAGAGCCAATATTATGAGGATTGCACTGACAGCCTGTGAAAGTACCGTGGCGATAGCCGCTCCTGCAATTCCCATATGAAATACGAGGACAAACAGAAGATCAAGACCGATATTTAAAAAGCAGCAGACAATCAGATAGTAAAGCGGTCGCCTGGAATCTCCGACAGAGCGAAGAATGCTGGAACCGATATTGTAGATAAACACAAAAAGGATTCCGAGAAAGAAGATACGCAAATAAGTGACAGAATCCTGCATCATATCTTTTGGTGTATTCATCCAACGCAGAAATACCGGGGCAGCGGCATATCCGATAACGGTAATGACAATGCTGCCGAAAATACAAAATGCCATTGCAGTATGGAGTGCATGGGAAAGGGGTTCTTCCTTTCGCGCACCGTAGTGTTGGGCAATGATGACAGTTGCTCCCGAAGAGACTCCAACGAAAAAACCGATGATCAGGTTACTGATCTGGTTTGCAGAGCCGCCGACTGCGGCCAGAGCTTCTTTGCCGACAAAGCGTCCTACAATGATAGCATCTGCGGTATTGTAGAGCTGTTGAAAAAAGGTTCCCAACATGATCGGGAAGAAGAAAATGAGAAGCTGTTTCCAGATGACTCCTTCTGTAATTGCATTTGCAGGAGCTGATGTCGTTTGTTTTTGTTCTTCCATAAAAAACCTCCTGAGAATCCGAATAACGGTTATGATTGTCTGCATTAAAAAATTTTTTAAAAGAGATGTGCTGAGAAATTCTTCTAAGAAATTTGCAAAAACTTTAGAAAATTTTTAGTAGCAATTTTCAGGACATTAGTATATAATGAAAGCGTCTTGAGATACTGCTAGTTGTGCAGACATATAGCAGATATATCATAGCATAATTTGTATAAGGAAGGAATAGGTGACAACTATGAAAAAATATGTTTGTGAACCATGTGGATATGTATATGATCCGGAAATCGGCGATCCGGACGGCGGAATCGCTCCGGGAACAGCTTTTGAGGATATTCCGGAAGATTGGGTTTGTCCAATCTGTGGAATGGGAAAAGAAGTATTCGTTGTAGAAGAATAAGTATAACGGAAGAGTCATAGTGCAATAATAAAAAACAGCTCGGGTAGTGAGTCCGAGCTGTTTTTTTAATACGTCAAATGGTGCAGGACCGGTTTCCAGAATAGTTTTATGAAAATCTTTCTGGGAGAAATTTTCCCCGTCTTTCTGGATACAGTCTCGCTTGAGTTCAAGAAATTCGAGATAACCGATATAGTACCGTAAATAATTTCCTGGATCTGAAAGAATCAGTTCGTAAATATCCTGCACAACATTGTCATTGGAAATCCCGTAGTTTCGGAAGAAGTTACAGGCATCTTTTAGTGTCCAACCGTCATAGTGGATACCCATATCTGCAAGGGCGTAAAGCCCGAGGACAGCGGATTTATTTTTTTGCAGCAGCGAAGCTTGTGTTTTGGAGATGGGAGCCATATAGAAAGACATCATTTCTGTGTAAGTTGCCCATCCTTCGGTGTAGCCGCCGAAATTGATGATACTGCGCACCGGATCAGGATTGGAGTCAGCGAAATATGTTGTCTGATACAAATGTCCCGGGTAACCTTCATGGGCGAGCGTCGTGTATAGTTCCATTCCCTTCATTGTCTGTTTGCGGTTGAGGTAAATGACATTGTCCTCGCTGTTGTCAATGGCTGGAATCAGATAAAAGGCTGGGCTTAAGTACGATTCAAGTGATTCCGGAACGTATTTGATCGTATGATGTACATTTGGCCCTTCCGGGAAAGCGGCATTACATTGTGTTTGCAGATCGTTCATGATGGCAGCAGGATCGGAGAGGGCTTCTTCAATGGCGGCAGACGTGATATCGGAGGATGCCACTGCTGCACTTTCTTTTGAAAATGATTCCGCGGTTTTCTGAAGATCGGAAATGTCCTGTGTAATCTGCTTTTTTGTAAGTGACTGGAGTTCTTTAATGGATCTGGAGGAACCGGTGTTGTGGGCAATAAGCGCTTCATAGTAAGTTTTCCCCTCCGGGAAAAAGCAAAGACCTTTGTCATTTGTTCCGGTTTCTTTTAATGCAGAGATGGCATCTGCAAAGTTTTGAAATGCCGGAAGAACGTAAGTATCTACCTGGAGTTTATTTTTACTAAGATAGCTTTCTTTCTCCGCATTAGAAATGTCGGGCAGATGACTCAGCCGTTCCTGAAAGGTTGTATAGAGATAATTTTCGTCGCCCATCTCCAGGAAGGAGCGGCACTGGGCAATCACATCTTCTGCAACGGCATGAGACATGAAAAGTCCTGCATCGGATTTGGCTTTCTCGAATTCAGAGAGCGACTGCAAATATTCTGGCGTTTTAGAGAGAAGTTCCAGATAGATCTCCACATCTTTTGTGTTACTAAATTGATATTCACAGAGAAGAACAGGAAGCTGTGCCTGAATCCCGGTAGTTGGGTTGACCGGTTCCTGGTATAGGAGATATGGTGCGAGGGCATTATTTGTCTGAAAGTATTTTTCAAGAATATCATAAGTCAGTTGATTTTCTTTATCTAACGCATTGGGATGAAATTGCTTCAGCGCATGCAGAAGATTTTCAGAAGAAGCCATTGCCTCGGCTGTATTGGAGGAAAAGGAACCGTATGTAACAGGAGGATTTTTGATGCCATAAGTCTGAGGCTTCTGCAGTGTATAGTGAAGGGTAAGGGTATCTGATGAAACTTCCTGACAAAATAGCGTGTGTGTGAATTTGCGAAAAGCAGAATTTTCATCTTGAACGGTGGAGGTATTTTGACATCCGGCAGCAAAAAAGGATAAAAATGGGCATAGAAGGAAAAAAGCGGCCCGTTTGTATGAGAAAAATTTATGCATAAGAACTCCGAGTATTTTTTTGTACAGTATATATATAAAATGACAAAAATATGACAATGTGTGTTGGGAAAATTGACTAAAAAATAACGTACTAACAAAATGCAACATTTTACTTGCAATAAAGTTTTTATGTGATATAATCACAAATACACATGCTTGTACAAGAATAAATACAATCCATCAGGAGGAGTGTAATGAAAACAGGATGTTTAATTCTCGCAGGTGGAAAAAACAGTCGGATGGGCAGACAGAAATCCTCTCTGAAAATAAATGGAATGACATTTTTGGAATATCTGGCAGAGAAGCTTGGCAGATACGGAGAAGTGTTTGTCTCAGTTGACCGGCTTGACAGTCACAGGGAGATTTCGATTCCGATGATTGAAGATCTGTATCCGGATCACGGTCCTATGGGAGGCATTTACAGTGCGTTTGCAGCAGGGAATTTTGATTGGCTTTTGACTGTTCCATGTGATGTTCCGCTTTTTTCCGGAGAGCTGGCGGAAAAACTGTGCGAATTGTCCGATGAAGATGCGGATGCTGTTATTATACGGACGAAGGACGGACGCATTCATCCTCTTTGCGGGATGTATCAGAGCAGCTGTCTGCCGGTGCTTCGGGAATGTCTGGAGAAGAGAGAACTGCGGATGATGCAGGCGCTTGGGAAGCTGAATGTGATTTTTGCAGAAGCAGGCGAGGACTCATGGCAGCTTCAGAATATTAATACACCGGAAGAATATAGGCTCCTTGTGGAAACGTATTCGAATACATAGAGATCTGAGTAGTAAATACCAGAATATACAGAGACATCAATGAGAAAAGACAGAGGAATGTGGAGATGAAGATGAATACGATTACAGAGGCTGCAAGTTTACTTTGCAGTATGACAGAAGCTGTTTCTTCAGAAATGTGTGAGCTTTCGGAGGCTTATGGAAGGGTACTTGCAGAAGATGTAGATGCCGTTTTGGCTGTACCATATTTTCGAAGAAGTGCGTATGACGGATATGCACTTCGCTCGGAAGATACAGTGGGAGCATCAGAAGAGGCGCCGGTTGTTTTAAAGGTAACGGAAGCGCTTGCGGCAGGGGATATTCCACAGCATGAGATTGAGAGAGGACAAGCGGCCCGTATTATGACAGGAGCGGCAGTGCCGGAGGGGGCAGACGCCGTTGTTATGTATGAGCGTACAATATTTACAGAAGAGGAAGTAAGACTGATAGCTCCGGTAAAGCCTGGAAATATTGTACAGATCGGAGAAGACGTGCACAGTGGCGTACGGCTTTTGAATCAGGGGAAATGTCTGGGTCCGGCGGATATTGCACTGTTGGCAGGACAGGGAATCTGCAAAGTGAAAGTTTACCGGAAGCCGGTGGCAGCGATTGTCAGTACCGGAAGCGAACTTTTAAGTCCGGAGGAGCTGCCGAAATATGGAAAGATTTACGACACGAACCCATATTTACTTGGAGGATATTTAAGAAAGTATGGAGTTACGCCGATTCATTCCGGGATTGTTTCGGATGATCCAAAGAAGCTCAGTGAAGTGATTGAGAAAGCACTTTTCCATAGTGACATAGTTATTACAACAGGAGGGGTATCTGCCGGAGATTATGACTATCTGCCGGAGGTGATCGAGAATATTGGCGGCGAGCTGCTGTTTCACAGAATCCGGTTAAAACCGGGAGGAGCGATGCTGGCAGCCAGAAAAGACGGAAAGCTGATTCTTGGTTTGTCAGGGAATCCGGGAGCAGCGGCCACAGGCCTTCTGTGTGTAGGACTTCCGTGTATAAAGAAATTATGCGGGGCATCAAAGACTGATTTCCGAAAGGCAACGGCGCGGCTCACAGAACCATTTGGGAAATCTTGTCCGGTGATAAGAGTGCTGAAAGGTAAATCATCCTATCAGGATGGCATGCTGTATTTTACTCCGCTTGAGAATCAGAGAAATGGTTCTGTTTCATCGATGGATGACTGCGATCTTCTGGCAATAGTGCCGGAGGGAGCTGGACCGTTGGAGAAAGGAACAATGTTAGAAGTCTATTTCATTTAAGTATACAGCGTAAGCAAAGATGGCTGCGATATATTAAGAAATAGATAAAGGGAAGGAGAGGATATTATGAATACACCAAAAGAAATCGCGAATAATTATATCGCAATAGGGAAGGGAAAAGTAAATATGCCGGTTGCCAAGATGTTTGTGCTTGGTATTCTTGCCGGAATGTTTATTGCAGTAGGAGGAATTGCCTCTGCAACTGCGGGAGCGGCTCTTCCGGGAGCAGCAGGAAAGATCGTCGGAGCATGTCTTTTCCCGGGAGGTCTGACAATGGTACTGCTTGCAGGAAGCGAACTTTTTACAGGGAATTGCCTTCTTGTAATTCCGTTGCTGAAAAAAGAGATTACAATTGCAGGAATGCTAAAGAACTGGATTATCGTATATCTTGGAAATTTTGTAGGAAGTATGCTGATTGCGGCAATATGTGTATTTGGTCATCAGACAGATACTTTTAACGTGGGCACTGCCCTGATCAGTACAGCTGTGGCAAAGACTTCTATTTCGTTCGACGATGCAGTACTCAAAGGAATTGCATGTAATTTCCTTGTCTGTATTGCAGTGTGGAGCTCATTTGCGGCAAAGCAGGTTTCTTCTAAGATTATCGGATTGTTTTTCCCGATTGCAATGTTTGTATTATGTGGATTTGAACATAGTGTTGCAAACATGTTCTATATTTCAGCAGGACTTTTTGCAAAGGGAAATGAAAACTATATGCTCATGGCAGAAGCCGCACAGGTTGATGTATCTGGTCTGACATGGGGTTCGATGTTTACAGCCAATCTTTTACCGGTAACAATCGGAAATATTATCGGTGGAGCGTTACTCGTAGGCGTGGCATATTGGTTTGTATATTTAAAAGATGATTAATGAAAAATATCATAAATAAGTAACTAAAATATATTCTATCAAAGAATAAGAGAGAAGGGAATTTATGGGCAAATTATATCTTTCTGATCCGTCAGGTTATGACGCAAAAATGAATGAAATTGCACGACATTTTTCTCATAAGGTTGAGGTATATCCTCCGGGAAGCTGTCCGATCACACTGCAGATTTCTATGCTGCGGACAGCTGCAAATGAGACTTGTGGAAAATGTGTACCGTGCAGGGATGGACTCCCTCTTGTAGCACGTTTGATGCAGAAGGTATTAGATGGATGTGCTACAGAGAAGACGCTGGCAAATATTAAAATGATGGCAACAATGATTCGGGATTCAGCAGACTGTGCCATTGGTTGGAATGCTGCTGATGAAGTATTAAAAGGGCTTGAGCTTTTTGCAGATGAGTATAAGAGCCATATCGAGAATCAGAGATGTCTTGATTGTGTTGGACAGAAGATTCCATGTGTATCACTTTGTCCGGCACACGTAGATATTCCGGGATACATAGCACTTGTAGGTAATGAAGATTATGCAGGAGCCATTAACTTAATCCGGCGGGACAATCCATTTCCAACGGCATGTGCAATGGTATGTGAGCATCCGTGTGAAGAACGCTGCAGACGTAAGATGCTGGAATCTCCGATCAATATCCGTGCATTAAAAAAATATGCTGTTGATATGATGCCGGCAGATACAGTGAAGACACCGGCGCCAAATCCGTCAACAGGAAAATCAATCGGTATTATCGGAGGAGGTCCAAGTGGATTAACAGCTGCTTATTTCCTGGCATTAATGGGACATAAAGCTGTTGTGTATGAATCACATGATAAGCTTGGAGGAATGCTCCGCTATGGAATTCCGAATTACCGTTTCCCGAAAGACCGTCTTGATGAAGACATTCGTGCTATCCTTGGCGCAGGAGATATTGAAGTAGTATATAATACAACTGTCGGCAAAGATATTTCTATTGAAGAAGTACAGAAGAAACATGATGCAATGTATGTTGCGATCGGTGCGCAGACCGGAAAGACACTGAATATTCCGGGAGCAGATGCGAAAAATGTTGTGTCTGCGGTAGAAATTCTCGATGAGATCGGCAATGGACATCTTCCGGATTACACTGGAAAGAAAGTTCTCGTCATCGGTGGAGGTAATGTTGCTATGGACTGTGCGAGAAGTGCAGTCAGATGTAATGCAGAAGAAGTTTCAATTGTATACAGAAGACGTCAGAAAGATATGACAGCTCTGGAATCAGAAGTAGAATCTGCTGTTATGGAAGGAATTGCTCTTGTAACATTACAGTCTCCGGTAGAGATTAAAAAAGATGCGGAAGGAAATTGCGTATCACTTGTTACACAGCCTCAGATGATCAGTGCATATAGAGGAGATCGTCCTGCTCCGAAAGATGCAAATAAACCGCAGCAGGAATTCCCGGCAGATGTAATTATGATCGCAGTAGGGCAGGATATTGTGTCTGCACCGTTTGAAGAATTTGGTATGCCGGCTAAGAGAAATGTATTCCAGGCAGGGCTTGATACGGAAGTAAAAGAACTTCCGGGAGTATTTACAGGAGGAGACTGTGCAACAGGTCCGTCTACGGTTATCCGTGCAATCGCAGCAGGAAAAGTTGCAGCGCATAATATTGATGAATATCTTGGTTATCACCATACTTTATTGTGTGAAGCAGTTGTTCCGGAACCGAAGGAAAATATGAGGACGTTTATGGGACGTACTGAGATTGGCGAACGCCCGGCATTTATCCGAAAGAAAGACTTTGAACATGTGGAAGAACTTCTGACGCATGAAGAGGCAATGCAAGAGGCAAGCCGCTGTCTCAGATGTGACCATTATGGATGCGGAGCAATGGAAGGGGGCAGAGATTTATGATTAATGTAACGATAAACGGCATGGAGATTCAGGCAAAAGAAGGCCAGACAATCCTGAAGGCAGCCAGAGAAAATGGAATTCATATTCCGACACTCTGCTTTCTGGAAGGGATTAATGAGATTGGATCCTGCCGAATCTGTGTAGTAGAGATAGAAGGTCGTGCAGGTCTGGCAACAGCCTGTAATACAGTAGTCAGAGAGGGAATGAAGATTCAGACAGACAGTGAAGCAGTTATTGAAGCGCGCAAGAATACACTTCACCTTCTTATGGCAGAACATAAGACAAATTGTTTCAAATGTATCAAAAATGGTGCGTGCGAGCTTCAGGCTCTGGCGAGAGAGTACGGAATTGATGTTCCGAACTTTAAAGCATCCCACGGAGATGTGCAGCATGAACCGTGTGCAGAGAACCCGTTTCTTTCTTATGATCCAGGACTTTGTATCCAGTGTCAGCGCTGTATCAGCACTTGTGCAAAAGCAACCGGAAGACATGCGCTTTCACTTGAAAAAAATGGAGCCAGAGTATATGTAAAAGCTCCTTTTGGCGAAGGCTGGAAGGAATCGCTTTGCGAATCTTGCGGTAACTGTGCACAGGCATGTCCGACAGGTGCGCTTGTTATTAAGAGAAGAAAAGACTACCGCGACTGGGAAGTGAAGAAAGTCCGTACAACTTGCCCACATTGTGCAACAGGATGTCAGATGGATCTGATTGTTAAGAATGGCAAGATTGTTGATGTTCAGGGGGCAGATGGACCGTCTAATCACGGATTGCTCTGTGTGAAAGGAAGAAGCGGATCATTTGACTTTGTTGACTGTAAAGACAGAATCCGTTATCCATTAATTAAGAATAAAGAGACAGGCGAGTTTGAGAGAGCAACTTGGGATGAGGCACTTGATCTTGTTGCATCTAAATTTACTGAAATTAAAAAACAATACGGAGGTGAGGCACTGGCCGGATTTGCATGCTCACGTTCTACAAATGAAGATATTTATATGCTTCAGAAGATGGTAAGAACAGCATTTGAGAGCAACAATACCGATAACTGTGCCCGCGTTTGACATGCTCCGACTGTTGCCGGTTTGGCAACCACATTAGGCTCCGGAGCCATGACAAACACTATTTATGATATTACTCATGAATCTGATGCGATTATGCTTGTCGGATCTAATCCGGAACATGCGCATCCGGTACTTGGAATGCAGGTGCGCCAGGCAGTACAGCGCGGCGCGAAGCTGATTGTTGTAGATCCGCGTGATATTGATCTTTGTAAAGACGCAGATATTCATCTGAAATTAAAACCAGGTACAAATGTTGCATTTGCAAATGGTATGATGCATATTTTCATTGAAGAGGATCTTGTAGATCACAAATTCATTGAAGAGCGCACAGAAAATTTCGAAGCGATGAAAGAATTGGTGAAGGATTATACACCTGAAAAGGTAGCAGAAATCTGTGGAATCGATGCCGATGCACTTCGCGAAGCAGCGCGCATTTACGCTACTGCAAATCGCGCGCCGATCATGTATTGTCTTGGTGTAACAGAACATCATACAGGTACAGAAGGCGTTATGTCATTATCAAATATGGCTATGATGGTCGGTAAGATTGGAAAACCTGGATGCGGTGTAAATCCAATTCGAGGACAGAATAACGTGCAGGGAGCATGTGATATGGGAGCATCTCCGAATCAGTTCTCCGGATATCAGAATATTGATAAACCAGGTATTCTTGAGAAATTTGAAGAGGCATGGGGAACGAAGCTGAATCCGAATATCGGAACAAAAGCAACAGACTGCTTCCCGAAAATGCTGACAGGAGAAGTGAAAGGTTTGTTTATCTTTGGAGAAGATCCGGTCCGTACAGATCCAAATACGCACCATGTGATCAAAGCACTGAGTTCGCTGGATTTCTTTGTTGTAGATGAATTATTTATGACTGAGACTGCAAAACTTGCAGATGTAATTCTTCCTGGACGTTCCTATGCTGAGAAAGAAGGAACATTTACGAATACAGAACGCCGTGTACAGCGCGTCAGAAAAGCTGTTGAGATTGCCGGTGATACAAAGCCGGATACATGGATTTTTACAGAAATTATGAGACGAATGGGTTATCCACAGCCACATCTGACACCGGCAGAGATTATGGATGAGATTTCTTCTGTGACACCGTCATTTGGCGGAATCAGTCATGCAAGACTGGACAGCGAAGAAGTAGCAGGACAGGGATTACAGTGGCCATGTCCATCGAAAGAACATCCTGGAACACCGATCATGCATGTCGGTAAGTTTGCGCGGGGACTTGGTTATTTCCGTCCGGCAGCATATACACCTTCCATGGAACTTCCGGATGATGAATATCCTCTGGTTATGATGACAGGACGTATCTTATATCATTATAATGCATGTGCAATGACGGATAAGACAGCAGGAATCAATGAAATTGCAGGTGAATCATTCATCGAGATTAATACAGAGGATGCTGAAAAACTTGGTATTGAGAATGGGGAAATGGTTCAGATTTCTTCTCGCCGCGGAACAATTCAGGCGAAAGCAGATGTATCAGATAAGACGAATCCGGGTGAATGCTGGATGCCGTTCCACTATATTGAGGGCGGCGCAAACTGGCTGACAAGTGATGCGCTTGATTCTATTTCAAGTACGCCGGAATATAAAGTTTGTACAGTAAAAGTGGAGAAGATTACAGAATAAACAGTAGATTTTTGCAAATAGCAGAGATTTCGTATGAAAAAATGCAGACGCGGCCGCAGTGGCTGTGTCTGCATTTTGATAATGAAGAGAGAATATGGGATGGAGAAACATTTAAAAAGGGAAAAAGAACATACAACAGAATATGTGCTGAAAAAGGCAGTATGCTTCCGGGCAGGAGAATTTTCTAAGGAAGAAAAATACATTGTTCCGGAAGAAAAATATGATCTATATCTGAATGGAGAAATGATACATACATTTTTCTGCTCACCGTGGTATCTGGAAGATCTTGCGTATGGATTTTTGTATTTAGAAGGTTATATTCTGAAATCAGAACAAATAAAGGAAATCTGTGTTAAGCAGCAGGAACACAGAATCGAAGTTATAGCAGCTAAAGAATGTGAAATGCAAAAGCAGGATACGGAAAAAGAGGGAAAAAAAGCAGAAGAAAGAAAAATTTCTCCGGAAGAGATCATGTCGCTTGCAGCTGCACTTGATGAGCGTTCACATCGCTTTCGTCTTACCGGTGGAGTTCACAGCGCGGCACTTGCGAAAGATGGGGAAATCCTTTTGATGAGAGAAGATGTCGGTCGTCACAATGCGGTGGAGAAGCTGCTTGGCGCATGTATCAGGGAACAGCTTGATACAGCAGATAAGACAATTGTTTTCAGTGGGCGTGTGGCAGCAGAGATTCTTGAAAAAGCAGTGGCCATTGGCGCACCAACACTGATTGCTGTGTCAGCGCCGACAAGCAGAGCTGTTGAATTGGCAGAAGAGAAAGGAATCCTTCTTGTTGGATTTGCAAGAGGGGAATCGTTTAATGTATATACGTTTCCGGAGAGAGTTACAATATTTCCTCATTGACAATGAAGCTTTATATATGTTACGATTTACTATACATGAACAATGCAAACGCAGTGACGAAGAGAGTAGATTGTGGGAAGTTTTACAGAGAGATTCCGGTAGCTGAGAGGAATGAATGGAACACAGTTGAAGATGGCTTCCAAGCGGCGCAGATGAACGACAGCAGTGTGGATAATCTGCGATGGGTACCGCCCTTTACAGCGGGAAGTGCTGGCAGGCACTTACAGAGGTCTTTGCCGTGAGGCAGGGATGAACAGAAGTGGTAACGCGAATCATCGCCTTCTGTCTGAGTATTTTGAAGATACTTGGACAGAAGGCTTTTTTATTACATAGGAATTTTTTTTCGGAATCCAATGTAATAAAAATATTCAAAGAGAAGGAGTAATGAAAATGGCAGAGAAATTTTATATGACAACTGCAATCGCCTACACATCAGGCAAACCACATATCGGAAACACATATGAGTTTGTTCTTGCAGATGCAATTGCAAGATACAAAAGAAGCAAAGGATATGACGTGTTTTTCCAGACAGGAACAGATGAGCACGGTCAGAAGATTGAATTAAAGGCAGAAGAAGCCGGTGTGACACCGAAGGAATTTGTAGATGGAGTTGCCGCACAGGTAAAAGAGATTGCAGATCTTATGAATACTTCTTATGACAAATTTATCCGTACAACAGATGAGTACCATGAAA
>OLOG01001107.1_pt1 | contig 18451 bp, 12 predicted proteins | sample 1672351 | NCBI WGS metagenome assembly OLOG01 (sample SAMEA3136674, study PRJEB25190) | human gut metagenome | biome: human gut; feature: human-associated habitat; material: faeces | place: Austria | collected 2013 | reverse complement strand
TTGTCGGATGCGTTCTGTGCGTTATCCGCCGCACCCGTGCTTCCGCTGCTATATGCCGATGTGTCATCGGACACGCCACTGTACGCCGACATATCCGACGCATCCGTTTTCTGTGCACTGTCCGTGTATTCCTGTCTGCCGCTCTCCGGCGCTGTGCCGTCCAAATGCTCCTGTCCGGTTGTTTCTTCCGGGTCGTATCCGTAACCCATGTTGTGACCTCTTTTCTCATTCGCTTCCGTATCCGGTGCGTCTGCTTGCTCTGCAGACAGTATACCGAATAGTTGTGTCCATTCTGTGAAAAAAGCCGCTTCCGGAGTTTTTCGGAAACGACTTTTTATGTCTTATTCTTTCTCCTGCTTCCAGTAGCCTTTCTGCAAACTGCAGAAGCGAACCAGCCCAGGCGGAAGATTCTGGTATTTTTTACCGAAACGGTAGCCCAGCCATTTCATGCCGCTCTGCCAGATCAGCTTCGGCAGAAGCCACGGTGCGGTTTTTGCAAGATAAACGGCGGTCTTTTTGACCAGCTTCATGCCCTCGCCCTCCGGCGGCACACCGTCAAACACAGCCGGGTACTGCACATGGGATACACCGAGGTCAAAGTTTCTTGTAAACTGCTGCCAGCCGGAATAATTGTGGGAATGAATCACCTTCGCATCCGCCGCATAGGCGATCGCATAGCCCGCCTGAATCGCTCCGGCAGCATAAATCATATCCTCGTTAAAAATCGTATGATTCACGAATCCGCCGAGCTGTTCAAAAATATCGCGCTTATAGGCGGCGCAGACGTTCGAGCAAAAATATGTCTTGATTCCGAGCCTCAAAAGATCCGCCTTTGTTTTGACCGACGGCTGCTCCGGGTAATTGAACTGCCTCGTATAGCGTTCCATTCGGCTGCAATTTTCTTCCGGAAGTTGTCTTGCATAGGCGGCTGCGATTTTTTCATCGGAAAACAAGGCCTTGCACAGCTCCTGCGTCAGATATTCATCCGCCGGAAGCGCATCCTGCGTCATGCAGACAAACACCTCCGCATCCGAATTGGAAACAGCGAGGTTCCGTGTTTTTCCATGATCGAACTCATCCTGAGAGATATGGAATAGCATCGCTTTTGGATGCTCTTTTAAAAATGTGTCGCAATCCATCAGCGCTTCAAACGCTTTTTTTTCGGTATTTACAATTACAATCCGGTTCACCGCAAGCACCTGCTTCTCCAGCTGCTCCATCAGCGCCAGAAAACGTTCCTTCGGGTGAAATGTCGGAATAATAACATCTACTTTTACAGAATCCATATTTTACTTTTTCATATACTGGCTGGTGTCTGCCTGTACCTTCTGGCTGTACTGTTTTACCTGATCGGAAGGTTCGTACTCGGTTACGTCGAACAGCAGCTCATGGAGCTTGACAACGTTTGTTTCCAGATCCAGCGGGATAACGCAGGAACCCTTCTTGCCAATTGTGCCGGTTGCACGACTATCTTCAAATGGCACACCGCCCTGTGCTACGATCTGATAGTTTGCAACATCGGACAGGATGGAAGCCATTTCCGTCACATCCAGGTTGGTGTATACATTTTCCATCACCTTGTTCAGGATCGATACCAGAGTAGTCGGACTCATGGTCTTTGCCTTATCCATACATGCCATCAGCACTTTCCGCTGACGCTCTGCACGGCCGAAGTCATCGCCGACATAGCGGATACGACAATATGCGGTTGCCTGCAGACCGTTCAGCGTCTGCATACCGGAATGCGTAACCTTTACGATGTTCTCGTTCAGCGCATCATTTTCATTTTCTACGAACATGCTTCGCTGATAGTTGTTCAGATGGTCGATTTCGTTATCGTGCACGTCAATGTCTATGCCGCCCAGCTCGTCAATGGTCTCGATCAGCGCATCAAAGCCCACTGTCACATATTCTGTGATATCCAGGTCAAAGTTCATATTCAGCATGTTGATCGCCTGCTCCGGACCGCCCTGCGCATATGCCGCATTCGCTTTATTGTAGCTGTCCGTTCCGAGATTTAAGTAGGTATCGCGGTAAACGGAAACCAGCTTGACGTCTCCGGTGTCCTGATTGATAGATGCGATCATGACTGTGTCGGAACGGGAGCCCTTGCCCAGCTTGCCCTTTCTGGAATCCACACCAAACAGTGCGATATTACGGTAGCCTTTCATTTCTTTATTATTTTCTACCTGCGGGTTTACCACAATATCTTCTTCATTGATCTTGATCTTGTCAATCTTCGTCACCATATTGACGCCGACAATCGCAATCAGTAAAACGATCAACGCTACGATTTCCACTGCAAAGAAGATGATTCTTCTTCTCTGTTTTGCCTTACGCTTCTTTGCAGACATCTTCTTTCTGCTGCTGGAACTGCCACTTCTCTGCGGTGCTCTCTTAGAGCTATTTGTACCTGTTGACATGTTTTCCTCTCCTTGTGTTTTTTTCACGCATTCAAATCAATACGCGTTTTCGTTGATAAATCCTTTAAAAATAGTTAAAAACATGATTTTGAAATCAAAGCTCATGCTCCAGTTTTCAATATAATAAATGTCATACTCAATTCGTTTGCGAATCGACGTATCTCCCCGGTAGCCGTTGATCTGCGCCCAGCCGGTCAGCCCCGGACGAACCTGGTGCTTGATCATATAGCGCGGAATCTCTTCCTTAAACTTCTCAACATACTGCGGGCGCTCCGGTCTGGGACCTACCAGACTCATATCCCCGATCAGGATATTAAACAGCTGCGGCAGCTCATCAATGCTGGTCTTGCGCAGAATCCGCCCCACCTTTGTGACGCGGGGATCGTTTTTCGTCGTCCAGCCCTTCTTTTCTTCCGTGGTGTCCTGAACATACATTGTACGGAATTTGTACATTTTAAACGCATGATTGTGCTGTCCGATTCTTTCCTGACTGAAAATAATCGGTCCCTTACTCGTCGCACGGATCAAAATTGCTACGATCAAAAGAAGCGGCGACGTCACTATCAATCCGCAAAGCGAACCGACAATATCCACAGCGCGCTTTGCAACCGCATTTAATGTGTTGCTCAGCGGGACATAACGGATGTTGATGACCGGCAGTCCGCCAAGATCCTCCGTATAAGGCTTGCCCGGAATCAGGCTGTTATAGTCCGGAATAAACTTCGTATGCACGCCGGATTTTTCACAGAGATTGACAATCTCTTCCAGACGGTCGTAGTCCTGCAGCGCAAGGGTCACAGCGATCTCATCCAGTTTGTTTTCCGGCAGGATAAAGGGCAGGTTATCGATGGAACCAAGCACCTTGACTCCCTTGTAAACCGCGCCTCTCGGCACATTATCGTCCAGAATGCCCCGCACCATATAGCCCCACTGGGGATTGGCGATAATCCGGTCGATATAGGCTTCCGCCGCACGAGAATACCCCACCAGCAAAATGTGTTTCAAATTATAACCGCGTTTGCGCATCAGATGCAGGATTCTACGGATCAGCGCACGCACCAGAATTCCCGAAATCGTATTGATAATAGCAAATAATGCCAGCATGCCGCGGGAAAAATGCTGCAGCTCGCGGTCGATGGAGTTGGCAAGGTATAACCCTGCAAGAAACAGGACAATTCCGATCAGATTCGCCCTGATAATATTCAGTATTTCATTTTCCGGGCGTTGTACACGCTTCGGCGTATACAATTTGTTCCAGTAATAAAGGATCAGATAACCGGGCACAACAAAATAAAGGGCGGAAAAATATATGCCCATGTCCAGTACACCTATTTCTTTATCTGCAAAGCGGCTCCCGAACATCAGCCACCAGGCCAACAGATAGGAAGCTGCTGTAACCACGGCATCTACAACAACATGAAGCCGGTTCAAATAACGTTGATTATCCTTTATCATTACGGCTCGTCCCCATATTCAAAATGTAGTATACAATACCTTCCAGCAAAGCACAAGGATTTTTACGAATCGCGCAGGCAAACCGTAACACTTGTGTACGCCCACAGTCACCGCTTACACACGCCGAAACAGGTTGACCCACAGCTGTAACTGCAAACTGCAATAATGCAGCAAATTTCGTCCTGCAAAGGGGACCTTATGCGCACGTCCCGCTTTCGAAGCAGACAGACAGATTCCCGCCCGGATTCCTTTTGCGTAAGTCGCTCCAAATCCTTTTTTCATAAAAAACAGCTGTTTCATCAAAAATCCCGCCAGCAAAAACGGCAGATTCAGGATCAGCTGCAGCAGCGGCATATTTTTATAGATCAGATAAATATTGTTTCTCGAAGAATGCGTCACCTTAAACGCATTGTACCGCGAACCGGTAGAACCGCTCCCCGCGTGATAGACGACTGCAGCCGGCTCTGTGACATTTTTCAGCCCGAAAATCTGCGCCCGGTATCCGATATCCACGTCTTCCAGGTATGCAAAATGAAGCTCGTCAAACCCTCCGATCTGCTCCAGGTGTGCCTTGCGGTAGAGCGCCGCCCCTGCACAATTGGAAAAAACGCGCTTTGGCGCTGTGTAATTGGAAGAAGGCCTTCCTTTGCCAATCGCATACGCCCAGCCAAATGCCGAGTACAGATCCCCCGCCGTATCGACAAACTCCGGTTCCTTCATCGAAAGCATCTTCGCCCCGACTGAAAAAATCTTCTCATCCGCTTCCATTGCCCTTTCCAGACGTTCCAGACAGAAGCGATTGGTTTTTGTGTCGTTATTTAAAAGAAAAACATACGGTGTAGCAGCAGCTTCAATTCCGGTATTGACTGCCGTACAAAAACCCTTATTTTCCGAAAAACAGATCAGCTTCACCTGCGGAAAATGCTCCTGTATCCACGAAACGCTTCCGTCCGTCGACCCGTTATCCACAACGATCACGGCGATTTCCACTGTGCTCTGAAGCAGGCTGTCCAGACAGTCCTGCAGAAAATGTTTTCCGTTATAGTTCGGTATTACCACGGTCGTCTTCATCCACCGATTTTGCTCCTCATGTTTCCTGTGTTTGCCGTCCGCGCGAGGGAGAGCCTCAGAGCGCGGATCGCCTGCCTACGCAGCAACAAAGCCGCCTGCCGCGGTGCGCTCTATCTGCGGCTTACGCCTGCGGATCCCATAAAATCCCATACCCTGCCGCTGTCGCTTCTTTACAAAATTCCATACTCTTTTGAAGGATCTTTGTTTCCTGCGCTGCCGTCGGAAGCCCCTGGCAGGCTTCTTTTAATTCCGCTATCGTCTGCGCGTAACGCTCCTTTAATGCGCTGCAAACCTCCATGCTGCGCAGGTCTGCTGCCGGTGCGCTCTGCTGCAGCGCTGCACGGTGCATCGGTCCGGAGTATCCTTTCCGAAGCCCTGCATACCGCATCGAACCGTCGTTTTCATACAGTCCGCTCACCAGGAAGCCTTTCGGATGCCGGATGCCAAAAACATCCCTGCCGCCCGGCAGAGGCTTTGCCCAAATCCCGATTTCCGGGCGCTGGCAAAATACACTGTCTTCATAGTCTTCCCGATAAAAGCCAAGATGTTTCAGCCCGCTCACTGTCGCCTTCCAGCCTTTTCGAAGACAATAATCTTCCAGCGCACGCTGCCCCGCCTCGTAAGCGTAGCGCTTGCTCTGCGGGTTCGACGCCGTAGACGCTTCATGGCAGCGCCAGTGGTACAGCACCTTCGGCACATGCACAAACTGTCCGCCTGCCGCATACGCCCGCAGCATCAGATCGTAATCCTGCGCCCCGTCAAATCCGCTGCGCAGCTTTAATTCTTTCAAAAATGCCGTTTCGATCACCGTAAAATGACAGATATAATTGTTGGTCAAAAGCAATTCCCCGTCAAAATCCGGCTTGAAATTCGGCTCATAGAAGCGGCTCGCCGCTCCGTCACATTTATCTTCATCGGAAAACAGCACAAGCTTTTGTTTTCCGCACTTTTTTTCTTTTTCCAGACAATCCGCCATCTCCCAGAGCGCATTCGCAGTCAGCAGATCGTCGTGATCCAGCAGACCGACCGCGTCTCCCGCCGCAAGTTCAATTCCTGCGTTCGTATTGGCGGAAATTCCTTTGTTTTCGGAAAGAGTGCAGAGCACGATGCTCTGATCCTTCCATTCTGCAAGATTTGATGCATCTGCCGCTTCCCGCAGGCAGATTCCGTTCTTTTTTGCCCAGGCCTGTACAGACTCTGCCGTGCCTCCCGCATCCGCTACAATCAGCTCCCAGTGCGGATACGACTGCCTCGACACGCTATTAAGCATCGCCTCCAGATGCTCTTTTTTCGTCCGGTATGCCGGAACGACGATACTGATGCGCAAGGAAGCAGAATGCTCCCGTTGGAACGAAAGTGTCTTTTCGTCCGGCTCCTGCCAGGTATAGACCTCCTGTTCCTGCCCAATCCGCTCCAACACCGCCCACACGGCATTTCTGATTCCGTTTTTCTGCAGATAATACCAGGTTTTTTTCAGATTGGATAGGGAAAAAACAGACATCCGTCGAACTCCTTTTCCTGCTACAGACGCCTGCGCGTGCCCAAGCGCCGGAAAACTCCGACACCGGGCACGCGCCGTGTCCTTTTGATTCGTGATATAACCCCTGCGCCAGAGCACATGCTGCATTTTTGCTGCAAAATACGCTGCTGGTGCTGCGGCTTTTTCTTTTACAGAATTGCCTTCAAGTCAGCAGTCAGCTTGTCAACCTTTGCCTGTGCATCTTCCAGACTGGTTCCCTTTACGCCCATATAGAATTTGATCTTGGGCTCGGTTCCGGACGGACGTGCACAGCACCAGGAATTGTTGGTCAGTTCAAAGTACAGAACGTTGGACTTGGGAAGTCCGGTCGGGCGAACCGCGCCGGTTGCCATATCTTTAACCTGATCCTTATCGTAGTCGCGCATCTCTACAACCTGCAGGTCGCCGAAATTCTTCGGAGGATTGCTGCGAAGCTTATCCATCATTGCGGAGATCTGGGCTGCGCCGTCGATTCCCTTCAGGGTGATGGCATACTGGGTTTCTTTGTAGTAGCCATATTTCTCATACAGTGCAAGCATCTGATCCCAGCAGGTCATGCCGTGCTTCTTGCACCATGCAGCAGTCTCACACAGACACATTACTGCAACAATCGCATCCTTATCTCTTGCATGGGTGCCTGCCAGACAGCCGTAGGACTCTTCCAGACCGAATACATAGTGGCCTTTCCCAGCCTGCTCCATCCATTTGATCTGCTCGCCGATATACTTAAAGCCGGTCAGGACTTCTCTTAATTCTACGTTATAATCTGCTGCAATCGCAGCTGCCATGTTGGTCGTAACGATGGTGGATACCATAACAGGATCAACCGGCATCCGGTTGGTAGCGGTGCGCTCGCGCAGGATGTACTCTGCAATCAGCATGCCGGACATGTTGCCGGTGAAGGGCATGTACTCGCCGGTCTTGGAATCCTTTGCATAAATGCCGAGACGGTCTGCATCCGGGTCAGTAGCCAGAACGATGTCTGCGTCCACCTTCTTTGCAAGCTTTAATGCCAGGGTAAATGCCTTGGGATCTTCAGGGTTCGGGTAATCCAGCGTCGTAAATGCAGGATCGGGACGTTCCTGTTCGGGAACAACATAAACGTGCTTGAAGCCCAGCTCAGCCAGAATTCTTCTTACGGGCTTGTTGCCGGTACCATGGAACGGTGTGTACACGATTTTCAGTTCATCCGCTACTTCTTTGATGATTTCGGGATGAATGATCTGTTTCTTTAACTCTTCCATGTAAGCAACGTCGATTTCTTCGCCGATGTACTGATACAGACCGGCTTCGATGGCATCGTCCTTGGACATGGTTTTTACCGTATGGAAATCGGTTACATGCTCTACCTCGTCGATGATCTCATGATCCTTGGGAGCAGTTACCTGTGCACCGTCCTCCCAGTAAACCTTGTAGCCGTTGTATTCCGGAGGATTGTGGCTCGCCGTTACAACGATACCGGAAATACAGCCTAAGGTACGCAGTGCAAAGGACAGCTCAGGTGTCGGACGGAGTTCATCGAATACATACGCCTTAATGCCGTTTGCAGCCATGCACAGTGCAGCCTCATCTGCAAATTCGGGAGAATAATAACGGCTGTCGTATGCAATTGCAACGCCCTTTTCAGCGCCGCCCTGCTTTAAAATATAGTTTGCCAGACCCTGTGTTGCTTTTCTGACAGTATAAATATTCATCCGGTTGGTTCCGGCTCCGATCACACCGCGCAGACCGCCGGTACCAAACGCCAGATCCTTGTAAAAACGATCTTCAATCTCCGCCTGATTATCTGCAATTTTGCGGAGCTCTTCCTTGGTTCCTTCATCAAAGTAGGAATCCTCCAGCCAGAATTTGTACTGATCCATGTAATTCATCGCTTTTGCTACCTCCATCTTTTCTGATGCCTGCCGTCTCTTACGTCCCTGCCTGTCAGTCATTCCTTGGCTGCAGTGCATCTTCTTTAAGTCAGTATACACTATTTTTTCAGACCCGTAAAGAAAAGTCAGATTTATCTAACGAAAAATTCGGGTTGAAATAAGGATCTCCGGCTTCCAGCTCTGCTTTCCATTTGTTGCGGAAGCGTTCGGACTCTTCGTTATACCGTTTTGCTTTTTCTCCCTGATCGTCTAATCCTCTCGAAATCGATTCGAAATGATACAGCTCGGCAAAGGGCGTAAAGACGTTCAGATAACCAGACTTGCGCAGCTTCAAACAGAAGTCCACATCGTTTAATGAAATTTCAAAGCTCTCGTCCAGACCGCCGACCTGCTCATAGAGCGATTTTTTCACCAAAAGACATGCTCCGGTTACTGCCGTCATGTCCTGCGCATAGCACAGACGTCCCATGTATCCTAAATTTTCCCGCTTCTGGCGGTAATGCACATGTCCTGCCGTCCGATGCGCGCCAAGCCCGATCACGACGCCCGCATGCTGGATCGTTTTATCCCCATAGTAAAGCTTTCCGCCGACTGCGCCGACGTCCGGGCGCTGCGCATACATCAGAAGCTCTTCCATCCAGTTGATCGTAATTACCTGCGTATCGTTGTTTAACAACAGCACATAGTCTCCGGTCGCAAGAGAGACGCCGAAATTGTTGATTTTCGAATAATTAAATTTACCCTCGAAGGTCACCACGCGGATCTGCGGATTATTCTGCAGCTCGTCATAATAGGAAAAAATCTCCTTCGTCTCGCTGTTGTTCTCCACGACAATGATCTCGTAGTTTTCCCAGGTCGATTTTTCCACAATGGAGCTGATACAGCGGCGCAGGTCTTCCACATGATCCTTGTTCGGAATAATGATAGAAATCTTCGGTTCCCCGATAATTTCATAACTGATTTTAAAAATCGTCTCAAACGCGCGAGTGCTCGTAATTGTAAAGTTTTTGAAGCCGTGTCTGCGCAAATGATCCGCAACCGCGCCTCTCGCCGCTTCGACCACGTAAGGCTTTGCCTCGATATTGCCCGCAACACTGCCTGCATGGGAGCGCCAATAATACAGAAGCTTCGGCACATGGACGATATGCTTCGCATTGTCCGTCAGGCGCAGAATCATGTCATGATCCTGGCTGCCGTCAAATTTTGTCCGAAACAGCTCCGTGCCATCCAACAGCTCTCTGGAAAATACGCTGAAATGACAAATATAGTTGTTCGCGCGCAGGTTGTCGATCGCATAATCCGGTTTGAAGTGCATCGTGATCATCTTGTTGATGTCCGGGCTCTTAAACGTCGCCTCATCACAGTAAATAAAGTCCGCATCCTTTTCGTTGATCGCCTTTACATACTCGTAAAGTGCGCAGGGATGCAGAATATCGTCGTGGTCAAACAGCCCGATAAACTCGCCGGATGCAAGCTTATAGCATTCGTTCGTGTTGCCCGAAATGCCCTCGTTTTTGGCAAGCTTCTGATAAACGATTCTCGAATCCTGCGCCGCCAGCCTTTTGCAGTATTCGCCGACATAGGCGTGCGCATCGTCCGAACCGTCCGCCAGACACAGCTCCCAGTTTTTGTAGGTCTGCCACTGGACGGAGCCGATCATCTCGGTTAAAAAGCTTTCCGGCGTGTTCCACAACGGAACAAGAATACTGATCTTGGGCATCCGTTCAAAGACAGCCGCCTCCTGCTTCTGTCTTTCCTCTGCGGACGGGAAGCTCTGGGTGCCGTAATGGGTCATCGCCTTCTTTTCCCAGGATTTATAGCGTACCTTTGCAATCACGCCCGACAGGCTGCCGCAATTTTTCAAACGGTCCTTCTGGCGGATCACAAAATGCATGCACTTTCTGGCAGGGCCGGACGCTTTCCAGATCGGATTGTTTTTGATGCGGTTCAATTTGAACTGCAGATCGTCCACCTGATCCTCCAGCTCAGCGACCCGGTTTGCCAGATAAACGGCTTTATAATGTTCTTTCTCGTAAGCGTCCTGATAGTCCTTTTTTTCTTCCATGATTTTATTATTTCCTCACTGTAAGCATTTCCGGACTGAAGCGGTAAAGCTTCTGCCGCGAGCAGGTATCTTCCCACAAAAAGCCGATCAGGTAGTCTCCCTCCGGCAGGCTGTCCCGATCGAAGGTCACGCACACGCCCGGCAGCTCGGTGTGGATAATTCCGTGCAGATTTTCGTCGATATCCGGGCGGAACTGCCTCGTACAGGGAATCCTCCAGACCTCGCCCCGATCCTCAGGAATCGCTTCCGTACTGGAGCCGGGCGCAATATAGCCGGTCTCCACCTTCTTTAACAACAGGGAAAAATCGTACCGACAGTTGTCAACCTGCAGTGCCCACGTCCAGCCCTGGATCATCCAGTCGCCTGTTCCTGCTCCTGCAGCGCCCCTTTGCCAGCGTCCCAGGTCCCCGGCGAACTCCACACCGATGCGCAGCACCTCGTTATGCCACTGCGGTTCCAGAACACCCTCGATCTTCTCAGGGGAAACTTTTTCCACTCTTTTGTCAAAATCATAACGGCAGCCCGTATAAAATTCCGCATCCAGCACATCCTTTACCAGATATCTGTGATAGAACGGGTCGGTTCCGTATAGGGACGGGTGCAGTTCATAGAGCAAATTCAGTTCCTGATGCAGGCGGCGCAGCTTTTCCGTGCTGTCGTCCGCACCGCGGCTTAAGGATTCATGATGCGTCAGCGTCACGTCGTTGCGTACCACGTTGTAATAGCCCATTTCATATACATGATAGCAGAATTCCACGTCGTTGAACGCGACACGCAGGTTCTCGGACAGTCCTTGCGCCTGATCGTAAATGCTTTTTTTCACCAGCAGGCAGGCTCCGGTTACACCGAGGACATCCATCGCCATGCGGTTGCGCCCGAAATAAAATTCCAGCGCATCGGAGCGGAACTGCAGCTTGTGTGCAGGTCCCAGATGAATGTTGGTGATGCCCGCGTGCTGAATGATCTCCGTGCCCGGATAGATCAGCTTTGCGCCCACCGCGCCGACGTGCGGCAGAACCGCCTTTTCCATCAGCTTTTCCAGCCAGTTGTCCTGCGTAATTTCGATATCGTCATTCAATAACAGGATGTAATCGCCGGTCGCCAGGGACACGCCAAGGTTGCACATTTTGGAAAAATTGAACTCCATCGGTTCATAGTGATAAACGAACCGGAAATCCTCCTTCAACATATCGCGCATCCGTTCAATTCTTGCACGGTTTTGTTCATTGCTTCCGTTATCCACAACGATGATCTCAAAATCCCGGTAGTTTCCACTTTCCAGGACAGAATGAATGCAATTCGATAAAATATGGGGATGATCCTTGGTCGGGATGATGATTGAAACCTTCCCGGAGGGCGTAAGAGGCCAGCCTCTTCTTACATATGCCGCCTTTTTCAGATCATCATACGTCTCTTCCATACCCCAGACTTCGATTTTTTCATGATGAAACAGCACGCTGTCGATATGTGCCGTTCCATTCTCGATTTCCGTCAGGCGCAGCACCAGGTCATAAAGGTTGCGCAGTGGGTTCTCATCTGCCAGCCACGGACAGTTTTCCATCGCCTGTCTGCGCACCGCAAAGAATCCGCCGAAATAAAAGCAGGACATCAGTGTATCCGGCGACCAGTCCGGCTTCAGCCAGGGATTTTTGCGCTTACCGGCTTCGTCGATTTCATCCTCGTCCGCGTAGGCGATCACCGTTTCAGGATGGGCTTCAAACCAGCTGAGTACATGTGAAATGCCTCTCGTGTCCGGGCTTGCGTCCGGCGCGTGGAAAATCAGAACGTCCGCCGGCGTCGCGCCGTGGGCATACCGATGCACATCAAAATCCGCACGGCACTCGTCGTAGGAGATCACCTCCGCGTGCTCTGCCCTGTGCTCTGCGCGCAGTGTCTCGTCCTCCTGGACTTCCTTTTCCCGAATCCACTCGTCATAGGTGAGCGTCTGTTTCTGAATCTGCTCCTGATACCATCGGTATCTTCTCTTTACCAGATTATCCTGAATTGTTTCTTTTATCTTTGAAACCAAAAACCTTTCCTCCTTGCCGCTGCCGCCAGGCGCGCCTGAATATCCTGCAGCATTTCCGCCGACAGCCATGCGATCTGTGCCCGGATGATCAGCGCTTCACCATCCGTCGCCTCGTTGTCCAGACAATCCAGCCGAACGCTGATGTTCGGATCTCCTGTTTCAAACAGTACCGTCGGAACATGGGACGGGGTATCTGCAAGCACCTGTCCGTTCGTCGACAGGCACTGATCCAGCTGTGCCCGCGTCAGCGCTTTTCCGCGCCATTCGATTCCATGAATCTGTACCAGACACGGCAGCTCCGCAGGATCTAAGCGAATCGCTTTTGTACCTGCTTTGCAGATGATCCTGGCGTTGATCAGATCGTCCGCCTCATACGCATCATATTGATAATAAGAATGCTCCGGTGTATATCCTGCGCCGAAGTCTTCAAATACCTGCACCTTTTTGCGGTCCGCCCGGGCGAAAAATTCCTGATACGGCACAGCACGGTTGCCGATCAGATGCCGAAGCTGCCCAAGAGCCGTCCGGCTCCGCCCGTCCTTTTCCTGCAGGACAAAGTGCTGGAACGCCAGCTCTTTTTCCGAAAGCTCCCGCATCTGCTCTTTGCCGATGCCGAGGGCTTCCAGATGCTTTTTCACAATCGGATGCTCCATCCGAACCGGATCCTCCTGACCATAGCAGTTCAATGCCCGGCTGATGATCTGCTGCGGCGTCAGCTTGTCTGTCGTCCACTCGTAATCGATCATCGTCCAGATATCACCCTGTACGCAGATATTCGGGAAGGTCAGGTCATAATCCTGCTTCGTCCCCTCCGCTTTCCACGCTGCGATTTTGCAGTAACGGTCAAACAGCTTATCAAAACCGGCTTCGTCATTGTTCTGTAAGCACTCATCCAGCAGCTCTTCCAATGTCCGGCTATTTTCGAGATATTCGATTTCCGCAAAGGGCAATCCATCCGGATTCCGTTTCAGCTCCAGACGGTTGACTGAAAGGGTGCTGCCTTTAAACCGTTCTGTGAAGACGCATTCATTTTCTGCCAGGGCTTCAATATGTGCCGCAGCAGCTGGGGTTGCCGGATATTTGCGGACAGTGTGTTTTCCGTCCTTTTCCAGAATATCCGTGCGGATGCTCAGATGCTCCGCCCTGTCGTTGGAAAAACGGCTGTATACAATATCCGTCATGGGGCCTGTCATCACGAGGAACGAATTGCTGTACTGTCCAAACAGTCCCTCGCGGATGAGCATGTCGAACACCTTTTTTTCATCGAACAGCAGCATCCGGTCGCGGTCGAAATTTCGTAGGTTATTAGATAGTTCTCCGACTTTCGGCAGATACCGGTCGGAGTACAGGGTCGTCATAAATTTATAATCCGGATAAGGGTAGTAGAAATGATATTCCGTCTCACCGCATTCTTTCAGGATTTTTTCCAGACCGCTCCGGGAAAAGGTGCGAGCCGCACCGCCCTGGGGGTAATCCTCCAGGCCTGAAAAAAACGTGCCGACGTGGTCTTCCCGGCACCCCGCCCAATATTTTAAACCAAGCTTATTCTCTATCGCAATCACGATATGTCCATCGGATTTCACATGTTTTTTGATAATCCGGTAGAAATCGTGAAAGGGGGTTTTTCCGCCGATATAGCTCTGCCCGTATTCGAACACGCCGATCAGACAGACAAAATCATAATCCGTCGGCAGATCCGGCTCGATGTCCGAAAAGTTGCCCACATGGATCGTCACGTTGTCACAGTCCTGATGGCGGTAAGCGTTGATCAAGCTGCGTTTTTTCGAAAGGTCGACGCAGGTTACGCTGCCTGCCTTCTGTGCGAGGCTTCCCGTAATCGCGCCACAGCCGGAACCGATTTCCAGCACCTTCATGCTTTTGTCAACAGGCAGCCATCCGACGATATTTTCCCGCAGGTCGGAAAGGTGATAAAGCACCTCCCAGCTCGCCGCTTTATAGATTTCCTGGGGATATTCCCGGGGCGGGATTGTTTTTACCAGCTCCAAAAGTGCATCTTCCGACGCTCCATCGCAGTAAAAATCCTGTTCCGGATAATGGGAATAATCCAGCACAACATTCCCGATCTTCTCTGTCCTGCCTGTCTGCATACGTTAAATCTCCTTCACCTCAACCTGAGATTCCATATCAAAATAGCCCACCGTATCCTTGTCGGACACGACCGTAATGTTCAGCACGTCATAAAGACGATGATACACTTTAAACGTATCTTTTTCATACCCTGTCACACCCAGGGATATGAGATAGTCACCGCCCTGCAGACGCATCTTCTGGCGGAATGTAATCTCCAGCACCTGCCCTGCCTTTACGCTCTCCAGAAACGTCTTTTCAAACATCGTGTTCGTTCCCGTGATCTCCACGCCCTTGATGTTTTTGATGGAAAAAGCAAAGATCGGCGCCGGAAGATCCTGACCGATTTTCACCTTCATATGCATCGTGAATTCGTCGCCCTTTAAAATTGCGGTCGTCTGCACGTCGTTTTTGTCCGTAATATAATACGAAACAATTTCCGCCTGCTTCGTGCCGTATTCCAGTGTCTCCGGGTTGACGCCCATGCGCGCCGCTTCCTGCTTCTTTTTCTGTTTGTCAAGCGCCGCCCGAACATCCCCGTCCGCCGTCAGGTCAGGTACATCCACGCCAGCCTTAGGCGTTTCGTACTGTCCCACCAGCACCTGCTTGTAGGCGTCGATCATGTCTTTGGGCGAGCCTTCTCCGAGCTTTACGCCCTGATTTAACAGAATCGCACGGTCGCAGTATTTGCTGATCGCGCTCAGATCGTGGCTGACGAACAGGATCGTCTTGCCTTTTTTCTTGAATTCCTCGAATTTTCGATAGCATTTTGCCTGGAAAAATACGTCGCCAACCGAAAGCGCCTCATCGACGATCAGGATTTCCGGGTCGATATTGATGGCAACTGCAAATGCCAGTCGGACAAACATACCGCTGGAATAGGTCTTTACCGGCTGGTACACATAGTCCCCGATATCCGCAAAATCCAGGATATCCTGCAGCTTTTCATCAATTTCTTTTTCAGAAAAACCGATCATCGTTCCATTCAGATAAATATTTTCGATGCCGTTGTATTCCATGTTAAAGCCTGCGCCCAGCTCCAGCAAGGCGGAAATTCTGCCGTTTACCTGCACAGTGCCGCTCGTCTCATGTAATACGCCGGTGATAATCTTTAAAATCGTCGATTTGCCGGAGCCGTTCGTGCCAATAATGCCGACAGTCTCTCCTTTATAAATGTCCAGACTGACATCCTTTAATGCGTAATGCGGCGTGGAAAGTTTCTTTTTTGTCAGTCCCAGGGATTCGATCAGACGATCCCGGTTTCTGCGGTACAGCTTGTATACTTTGCTCACCCTGTCCACATGAATTGCCAGTTCTTTTTGTTCCATAACCAGTTTTCCTTTACATGATATCCGCAAAATGAATCTTGAGTTTCTTGAAAATCAGCGCGCCAATGCCAAACAGCACCACCGTGATAATCCAGAAATAAACCGTGGAGTAAAAATCCTCCCAGAACCACTGTTTTCCGTATACAGCGCTTCTGTAGCCCTCCACAATGTATACAAGCGGATTGATTTTCACGATCATCTGAAGCTTCATCGGAAAATCATTGATATTCCACAGCACCGGAGTTGCCCACATACCGACCTGCAGAAAGATATTGACAATGGACTGCAGATCCCTGAAAAAAATGACAACCGAGCAGGTCGTATAACTGAGTGCCAGTACAAAAACGAACATGCAGAAGCTGTAATAAAATACCTGCAGTGTATACAGGCTCGGATAATAGCCGTTCAATGCTGCCACGATCAGTAAAACCAGCACGAAAAACGCATGAATAAATGTCGCTGCAATAATCTTGATAATCGGCAGGATACTGATTTTGAATACGACTTTTTTTACCAGGTAATTATATTCCAGCAGCGATACCATTGCGCTGGTCAGGGCTTCGGAAAAATAAAACCAGGGCACCAGTCCCGCTGTCAGAAACAGGATATACGGAACACCTTCTACGCCTCCGGAGGCATAACCAGTCCGGTTCGGGAAAATAATCACGAAAACAACCCAGTACATCGCAACTGTGATGACCGGCTGCACCATCGCCCAGAACGCTCCCATATAAGAGCCTGCGTAGCGCTTTTTGAAATCGCTCTTTGCCAGTTTCCAGATCAGCCTGCGGTTCTGGTATAATTCCACCGGCAGCACCGTGATCTTATCGTATAACCGGATAAAGGCAATGACCGCCGCCACGATCAGCACGCAGGCAATCACTTTTTTCAGCAGCTCATCCTGCGGATTGGCAAGGGGATTATGATAAACAAGGATAATAACGGCAAGAATCGCCATCACCGCAGTGAATATGGCGATTCCTGTTTTTTTATTCAGTCTCTTCATTTATTTCTGCTTTCTGTAAATTCGGCAAAAGAGCCCCACTTTTTATCTTTGTCAGACAAGGTCAGTTCCACTCCTTCCGGAATCGGCCATTCTACGCCGATCTGGGGATCGTTCCATGCCAGACCGCCTTCGTCGTTAGGATGATAGAAGTCGGTGCACTTATAGGCAAATTCCGCATAATCCGACAGCACTACAAAGCCGTGTGCGAAATTCTTGGGGATAAAGAACTGCTTTTTGTTCTCTTCGGAAAGCAGCACACCGTACCACTGACCATAGGTTTTGGAGCCGGGACGTAAGTCAACCGCAACGTCAAACACTTCGCCGCGAATTGCTCTCACCAGTTTGTCCTGGGGGTAATTGATCTGGAAATGAAGCCCACGCAGAACGCCTTTTTTGGATGCGGACTGGTTGTCCTGTACGAAAACCTGATCGATGCCGGCTTCCTTGTAATCGTTGTAGTTATAAGTCTCCATGAAGTAACCGCGGGCGTCGCCGAACACCTGGGGGGTGATCACCTTAAGACCTTCGATATGACATGTTTCTACTGAAATTTTTCCCATTTTTCTATTCTCCTGTTCCGTTTTTAAAGTCCGTTTGCGACCTCTACGAGATATTTTCCATAGTTGGTCTTCATCAGCGGCTCCGCAAGCTTTAAGAGCTGCTGTTTATCGATAAAACCTCTGCGGAACGCGATTTCCTCAATGCAGGAAATGTACATGCCCTGACGCTTCTGTACCGCTGCGACGAAATCTGCCGCATCCAGCAGTGCATCGTGGTTGCCGGTATCGAGCCATGCAAAGCCTCTGCCCAGCGTCTCCACCATCAGCGTCCCTCTGCGCAGATATTCGTTGTTGATCGAAGTGATTTCGATCTCGCCTCTTGCAGACGGCTTTACGTTGCGGGCGATTTCCACAACGTCGTTATCATAAAAATACAGTCCGGGAACTGCGTAGTTGCTCTTGGGATGCTCCGGCTTTTCCTCGATGGAAAGCGCTTTGCCGTTTTCATCGAATTCCACCACGCCGTATTCTCTGGGATCGCGGACAAAATAGCCGAAAATCGTCGCCCCCTTTTCCCGCTCCGCTGCCTGACGCAGCACTCTGGAAAAGCTCTGTCCATAGAAAATATTGTCGCCCAGAACGAGGGCAACGCTGTCGTTTCCGATGAAATCCGCGCCGATCAAAAATGCGTCTGCCAGTCCGCGGGGCGTCTCCTGAACCGCATAGGACATCGAAAGTCCCAGCTGTTCGCCTGTACCGAACAGTTCTTTAAAAGCAGGCAGATCCCTGGGCGTGGAAATAATCAGAATCTCCCGGATGCCCGCCAGCATCAGTGTGGAGAGTGGATAATAAATCATCGGTTTGTCGTAAACCGGCATAATCTGTTTGGATACCGCCTTGGTCAGCGGATAAAGGCGGGTTCCGGAGCCGCCTGCAAGAATGATACCTTTCATAGATTCCTCCATTCCTATGCGTTCATTCGCCTGTATGAAAAACATTTTGCTTTACAGGATCGCTCCGGCAGCACTGTTCTACTGCCCGGCAGCACTGTTCTACTGCCGTGCGCTCCTGCCCAGATGCGCCAAAAGGGGAA
>OLOG01001102.1_pt1 | contig 18496 bp, 16 predicted proteins | sample 1672351 | NCBI WGS metagenome assembly OLOG01 (sample SAMEA3136674, study PRJEB25190) | human gut metagenome | biome: human gut; feature: human-associated habitat; material: faeces | place: Austria | collected 2013 | reverse complement strand
AAAATTTGGGGATGGTGTGACTCGGTATGAGTCACACCCTCCCTCTCTTAGAACTGTCTATTTCCCGACAGTCACCCTGTTCGTAACTGTCTGTTGTTAACTAAAGCATCAAACAGGCAGAGAAGTGGAGCCTGTCGCGGCTCATCCGGCTCTCTCTACCACTCATATCTCGTCAGCTGCCCCTGCAGCTTCATGTGGTCGAACTCATTCTGCCGCAGTGCTTCATAGAGCACGACTGCCACCGAATTACTCAGGTTCAGGGAGCGGATCTCATCGAGCATCGGTATCCGCACTGCAGTATCCGGATGTTCTTTTAAAATTTCTTCCGGGATCCCGGCACTCTCTTTTCCGAACATGATATAGCAGTCCGGCTCATAATGCACATCGGTGTAAACCTGACGCGCCTTTGTCGTCGCCATATAGATCTTCGCACCCGGATTCTTCGCAAGAAAATCATCAAAATCCAGATAGGTCGTCACATCCAGATGCGGCCAGTAGTCCATCCCCGCCCTTTTCAATGCTTTCTCAGATAAAGAAAATCCGAGCGGCTCGATCAGATGCAGCCTTGTCCCGGTCGCCACACAGGTGCGCCCGATATTTCCGGTATTCGCCGGGATCTCCGGCTCAAACAATACAATGTTCAGCTTTGCCATGTCCACACCCCTTATCGGTTCCACTCGCGCAGATGGCTCACAAAACGGCTCAGACGCTCCATCGCTATCTTCAGGTTTTCCAGCGAATACGCATAGGAAATCCGCACAAAGCCTTCGCCGCAGTCTCCAAACGCACTGCCCGGTACGACAGCCACATGCTCCTCCTCGAGAAGCCGCGTCGCAAACTCATCTGAGCTCATGCCAAATTCTTTGATACACGGAAATACATAAAATGCTCCGAATGGTTCAAAACACGGTAACTCCATACGCTCAAATTCGTGCATCAAAAACCGTCTTCTCTGATTATAGGCTTCGCGCATTTCTTCTACTTCCTTCTGACAGTGGCGCAGACCTTCAATTGCCGCATATTGACTATTCGTAGGCGCGCACATAATTGCAAATTGATGAATTTTAATCATCTGCTCAATAATCTCTTTCGGCCCACAGGAATATCCAAGGCGCCATCCTGTCATAGCAAACCCTTTCGAAAATCCATTGATCAGAATCGTCCTCTCCTTCATCCCCGGAAGCGCTGCAATAGATACATGTCTGTCTCCATAAGTAAGTTCTGAATAGATTTCATCAGAAATGACATAAAGATCATATTTTTCCACAAGCGCTGCAATCGGGCGAAGATCTTCTTCCGTCATGACAGAACCTGTCGGATTATTCGGAAATGGAAGTACAAGAATCTTTGTTTTTGGCGTAATGTATGCTTCCAGTTCTTTCGCAGTTAATTTAAACTGATTTTCATTTTTCAACGGAATCGTTACCGGAACACCACCTGCCAATTCAGTGCATGGCAGATAAGAAACATAACTCGGCTGAGGAATCAGCACTTCATCACCCGGATCTAACATTGCCCGGAGGGCAATATCAATTCCCTCGCTTCCTCCAACTGTTACAACAACTTCATTTGCCGGATTGTATTCTACATTCACTGTGCGTTTGAGATATTTCACAATTTCTTCTTTCAGTTCTTTTAATCCTGCATTAGACGTGTAAAATGTGCGCCCTCTTTCCAGAGAATAAATTCCTTCTTCCCGAATCCGCCACGGAGTATCAAAGTCCGGCTCTCCAACCCCAAGGGAAATCGCATCTTCCATTTCACTTACAATATCAAAAAATTTACGAATACCGGATGGTTTTATTTCTGTTACAACTTTTGATAATGGATTTCTCATTACAGACTCACCGGCATCCTTTCTTCCTTCTCTTTTGCATTCATAATTGTTCCGTGATCTTTGTATTTTTTCAAAATAAAATGTGTCGCTGTAGAAATCACTTCATCGATCGGAGAGAGTTTATCAGAGACAAACTGTGATATTTCCATTAAAGTTCTTCCTTCAATCGTAACAAGAAGATCATATGCCCCGGAAATCAGATACACAGAATTCACTTCCGGATAATTATAAATACGCTCCGCGATCCGCTCAAACCCTCTGTTGCGCTGCGGAGTTACCCTCACTTCAATCAGCGCTGTAACAGAATCTGTTCCGGCTTTTTCCCAATTGATCAGTGTATGATAACCGCAAATAATATTTTCCTTCTCCATCTTAGCGATCTCATTTACAACAGTTACTTCGTTCGTTCCAAGCAGAACTGCCAGTTCACTCGGATCAACTTTACTGTTCTTCTCCATGTATTTTAAAATCTGTGTTCTCATATCCATTTCGCATTCCTCCTGTCTATGCTTCTTTCTCATCCGCAAACAGCTTCATAAGTTCATCTGCTGCCGGACGATCCAGATAACTGACTTCTTCGCCTCGCATTAGAATTCTGTCATTGCCGTCTGTAAACTTTCCAATTACTGCTGCCGGAATATGTGCCATGCGAAGTTCCTCTGCAAGTCCCACACCATCCTCTGCCGCAATCAGCAGACATCCGGCAGATGTTAGTTCATAAGGATTCCAATGACAGAACTCGCATATTTCCACAGTTTCTTGTCGGATTGGAAGTTCTCGCATCTCTACGCACATACCAAGATCTGCAGAATCTGCCATCTCCCAGAGTGCGCCAAGCACCCCTTCTTCTGTGATTGTATGCATTGCTGAGGCTCCATACTTTCTTGCAATCTCAGCTTCTTTTTGTACAAATAAGTACTTCTTCCAAAATTCTGTCTGCTTCAAAAACGCCGGAACAAACCGCTCTTCCAGTTCTTCTTTTCGTTCTTCTAACGCGCGCAGCGTTCCTTCCATCCCGATCCACTTTGTCAACACCAGCTCCTGACCTGCTTTCGGGTCAGAAATCCGACACATTTCTTTCTCTTTCACAAGTCCTGCTGCTGTAACACTTACAAGTGTTGTAGAGATAACCGGACAGATTTCCACTTTCACATCCGCAATCTGGAATCTCTGCTCTTCTGCCGCCTGCTCCATCTCAGCAATCATTGCTTTTAGCCTTGATTCATACGCATAGGCTGTCAACATGATCCTTGCACTCACTCCAACCACTGATGCTCCATGGGCCGCCAGATCATTTGCTGCCGCTGCTATCGCATAAACTCCCAAATCTTTCTGATTTCCATATCTTACCGCCTCCGCGAGAAGTATCGACTCCCCTTCTCCCGGTTTCATCCCCCAGCACGTCTCTTCCACCGTCATATCCGGGAAAATTTCCTGCCGTTTTGATTTCAACTGTTTTAACACAGATCTCTTTCTTACAGTCTGTGTCACTTTCCCTAGTTTCATCCTCGTCCCCCTTATATGGTCTGTTAATTACATCAAATACGGAATAATCATTGTCAATACCATTGCCACAATTACAATTAATGTAATGACCGCAACCATCTTACGTGTTTTTTTATTAAAAAAGTTCATGGATTTTCACCTCCGATTACTTATTTGCCATTTTATACTCTTTGCCGTCATTTTGCAAGAAATAACATGTTGCCTGATGATCTAGCGGATTTCGATCCTGATAATCAAAAAGTATATAAACCGGCTCTTCTTTTCCGCAGATATTTTCAGAAGCTCTGGTAAATTTCTCCACATGAGTCATTTTTCTCATTTGACGTTTATCATACCCTGTATATCCTCTCAGACAGACCGGTTCTTTCGCTTCTCTGTCATAGAATTCTTGAAGCCATTCTTTCGTCACAAGTGATTCTCCTGCAAAATCCGGACGAGTCTTTGCATTTTCTCTCAAGTACAGATCAAATGTCAGCAACTCTTTGTAGAAATCTTCTTGATCAGGACAGACTTGTTTTACAAAATCCAGCAGTATCTCATATCTTGTCACTCTCGAATGACTCATCTGATGAAACTTATGTTGTTCATAAAATACTGCCAACGATTCATACATCTGAAACGCAGAAGAAAATTCTTTCTCCAAAGCTTTCAATGTATACTGGAACTGTCCGCTATTATAATAGACTTCCACCATCTCCTCTATCCCTTTTAATTTAAGTACGTCTGCATATGGCAGCCACTTTGTATACAGTACTTCATACGGCGGCTCATTTTTATACACAAGTCCATACTCCTCTTTTGCTTTTTCCATATGAGAGCCTTTTAGTACCTTCAAAAATCCAAGCTGTAGCTGTTCCGGTTGGAGTGCATACACATCATCAAAGGATTTTCCAAAACTTTCATAATCCTCAAACGGAAGTCCTGCAATCAGGTCAAGATGCTGGTGTACATTTTTCGTTTCATTTAATTTTCGCACAATTCTTGCAACTTCTTCAAACTTCATCGTCCGGCGGATTTCCCGTATCGTTTCCGGATTCGTAGACTGCACTCCTATCTCAAGCTGAATCAAACCGGGACGCATTGATCTGATTAATGCAATTTCCTCTTCATTCAGAAGATCTGCCGAAATTTCAAAATGAAAATTTGTCACACCATTATCATGTTCCTTAATATAAGACCACACTTCCATTGAATGTTCATGGCGGCAGTTAAACGTCCGATCTACAAATTTTACCTGCGGCACTTTCGCATCCAAAAAAAATTGCAGCTCTTTCCTAACAAGATCCAGACTCCGGAAACGAAGACATTTATCTACAGATGACAGGCAATAACTGCATCGAAACGGACAGCCCCTGCTCGATTCATAATAGATAATCTTATTTTCGAACAATGTCATATCTTCGTATACAAAAGGTACTTCACTCAGATCCATGATCTCCCGCCATTCATTCTCTACGATCACACCGTCCGCCCTGCGAAATGTAATTCCGGTAACATCTTCCAGATCATCCTGTATTTTTTCCTTACCGTGATAGCAATTCAGCAATTCAAGAAATGTTTTTTCTCCCTCACCTTTCATAACGCCTGTCAACTCCGGCAGTCGCTCTAATACATTCCGACTGTCATAGGACACTTCCGGTCCGCCTGCCCACAAAACTGTTTCCGGCAAAATCTTGTGGATTTCTCTTATAAGTTCTTCCACATACCGCAGATTCCATATATAGCAGGAAAAACACAACATATCCGGCTGTCGTTTATAAAGATCCATTAGAATATCGTCTGTCTGCTGGTTAATCGTATATTCGGCAATCTCTATTTCTGATGCAAATGCCTTCGCATATGCTTTCAGACTGTACACAGCAAGATTGGAATGTATATATTTGGCATTCACTGCTGCTAACACTATCTTCATATCTCTCTCCTCCTGAAGTATTTTCTATATAGAAAAAAAGCACCCATACCGGATGCCAATTCAAAACTCTTTTCTCTTTACGTGCGTTACACTTCGAACAGTCTCCCCCGAACGTTACTCTGGTAGTAAACTCAGCCCAGGCACCCTCACAACACCCGAAAGCATCTGCTTAGTGCTGCTTCGTTCCCGACCTGACACGGTTCACAGAGTCTCGCCGCGTGAGACCCAGACATCAACGCCACTTACCAGAGGCAGCTTCGCAAAAGAAAGCCCTCCGTGTAACATCACCCCCACTATAGCGGATTGTAGGTACAAGGTACCGCTAACACCCCGGCTGCACGTTCTATTAGTATATCGCATTTCTGTAGATATATCAATCATTTTTCTCAATTTTCTCACATTTTTTCTCTTCATTTTTCGCCGCTTTTTTCTTTTCCCGCAGCTCTTTAAAAAACTCTTTCATCATCTGACTGCATTCCTCTTCCAATACCCCTGTCACAAGTTCTGCCTGATGATTAAACTGGGGTACGTCAAGAAGATTCAAAATAGATCCTGCACAGCCCGCTTTCGGATTCATACATCCAACTACGACTTTCGGAATCCGCGCCTGAATAATTGCCCCGGAACACATCTGACATGGCTCCAACGTCACATACATTGTACAGCCTTCCAGTCTCCAATCATCCAGCTTTCGGCTTGCTTTGCGTATTGCAAGCAGTTCCGCATGTGCCAACGTATTCTTATCAATCGTTCTGCGGTTATATCCTCTTGCGATCACTCTGCCTTCATATACAATCACACAGCCGATCGGCACCTCTCCAATGGCATAAGCTTTTCTTGCCTGACGTATTGCTTCTTTCATAAACCGTTCATCATCTGTAAGTTTCTTCATGATCTATTCCCCTTCCAGTTCCCTGCACCAATATCCAAAATCATTTTCTCTGTCACATTCCTGTGGCGACAGTATAATACTATCCTCCGAAATGCGGCAAAATTCCGAAAATCCAAACGAACGAGCCGCTGCTTCTTCTCTTCGATGGTAGATGCCCGGCACGCCAAGATACCGTTTTCCCTCATCTGTAATCAGCAAAAGGTGTCGATAATTATAATAACCATGAAGCAAAAAACTATTATTCGCAAGATACCAGTTCTTTTGAGACAGTTTTTTCATATCCTCTCGCATAATTTTACAATATCTCTGCTCCTGTCTGTTCTCATTGCTTTCTTCCGACTGCTCTTCTGCAACGGCTTCCGGCTCTTCTTTTCCTTCCTCTTCGGCATCCGTTCCCGGTTCTTTCTCTACAACTCCTTCTTCGGCACAGGCCTCTAATATTTCCGACCCCTCTGCTTCCACCGATTCCTCCGAAGCCATATCTTCTCCCATACCGGGACGCTCCTCTCTCGGAACTGCAGGCTCCATCTGATTTAGCGGAAGCACGCCCTCATCCCACACTGCAGCATATGTACCCTGTCCATTTGTTTCAAGCATGATTCCTCTCAGCTCTTCCAAATCTGCATATGGCTCAATTTCTTCCCTGTCATAGACAAGACGGCAGCTCAAGATTGACTGCACATGTTCCAACTGTCCCATCAAAATCCCGCGGCATCTCTTTCCTTCCATATAAACAAGATACACTCTAATATCTGCGTCATTGAGAAATGTTCCTCTTCCGTGTATTTGTAGCGTTCCTCCTTCCTCTCCCTGATCCACCTTTACAAACCCAACATTCCGTACTCTTTGCTCATCCTTATATTCATAAAGATACCGAATAAAACTTTCCATGCTCCTTACCTTCCCACTATTTCTTTTTATTAGTTTATTCTGGAAAATAAGGAAAAAGAACTAAGAGACCATTGCATTCATCTCCTGATACAGACGCTTCGCATAACTATCCGTCATTCCACAAATATAATCTGTCACAAGAAGCAGTCTAAGGTACAGCTTCTCTTCCTCTGACTTACCTTTTGCATGACAATGATAAGCATTTCTGTAGTTCTCAGAAATAAAAGACACAAGCCGCTTCTCAATAGAATTTAATTTCCGGTCAGTATCGTAATAAATAACTGCTCCCACAAACTTATCCATCAGAAAATGTACAATCACAGATTCTGTTACTTCCATTCTATAGATCGTATTTGTAGCGAACACTTTTTTATATGCCAGATTCCCAAGAAGTTCCATAAGTTCTTCTCCATCTGTTCCTTCAAAAAGATCTGTCTTTTTCTCTCCACCCATAATCTTATCATAATTCTTTGTAAATCCTTCCGTTGCACACTGTATCAGATAAGATTGTGCCCGTACAAGCCAGTTTTTTATCGCATACTCTGCCGGATCTTGTAAATTTTTTTCTTCTGCTCTGCAATAAAGCCGCTCCAATGTCCCTGACGCGTCAAATCCGGTCTGCATCTGCATTTTTTCCAACTCTTGTTTCAATACTTCATAAGAAACAAAACCTTTTACAAATGCATCCTCAATATCGGCTGTTTTATATGCCAGATCATCGGCTGCTTCTAAAATATAGGTGAGCGGATGTCTTCGCTTCCCTGCTCCGGTTTCCTTTGTAATCTCATCAAACAACGCTTTCTCTGCATAATAATATCCTATTTTCTTATCTTTCAAATGATCCGAAAATGGATTAACCTCTAATGATGATACCGGATATTTGATAATTGTATTTAAAAGCCCATATGTCAGATTCATTCCATATTCATCAACAAGAAAATGGAGCTTGCTCACAAGCCTCAGCGCCTGTGCATTTCCTTCAAAATGATAAAAATCCTGCTGCATCTGCTCTGTCAGTACCTCTGTGACCGGTCGCTCATAGAACATCATCTGCGGCAAATGCTCTTCAAACCATTCCCGGATCGTGATTTCTCCAAAATGCCCAAACGGAGGATTACCAATATCATGGATCAGACCGGCACACTGTACAATATTACATAGATCTTCTTTCATCTGAGCTGTAAATGTATCATCACATTTTTTACTTAATATATATTCACCGATATTCTGCCCCAATGATTTGGCAAGAGAGGACACTTCTAACGAATGTGTCAGACGCGTCCTTATAAAATCGCTTTTATCCAGCGGAAACACTTGTGTCTTATCCTGGAGCCGTCTAAAAGATGCACTTCCAATAATCCTATGGTAATCTTTCTCAAATTCACTCCGAAGATCAGAATAATTTCTCTGTCCGGCAGTTTCCCGGCACCGTTTTTCTGACAGCAGCCTTTTCCATTCCATACAGTTCCTCCTATCGACTCTTATTTAAGCCTTCCATATTAAGAAAGGATGTCTCAAACCTTCATTTGAGACACCCCTTATTGCTTCTTGTAAATACTTCCGATTAATCCAAGTAGATCGGCGGCTCATACTCCTTTCCAAGCATTGCTTTTTTACGTTCCTGATAACCGAGAAATGCCCATTCTGTCATATCTGTCCATTTATGATCCGCACGGTCATACACTTGCACATAACCAATTCTCTTTGGATGCATACGAACACTATTCGTCTCATACTCTCTTCCTGTATAAGGATTAATCTCGCCTTTTACTTCTTCTTTTGGTTCCGGTTTTCTTTCTTCTGCTGCTTCCTGTATCGGAGCCTGCACTTCTTCCCGAATCTCTGACGCCTGTTCTTCTTCACGCTCCATTTCTGTATGCGCTTTATTATATCCGCGCAGTAGCGGCTTCTTAATATATTCCTTAAAGACATTCGTTACAGCTTTTTTCTTTGCATAATCTTCTTCACTTACTCTATACTCTGTTTCGTCTGCTTCTGTCTTATCTTCCGTTACTTCTTCCTGCGCTGCTGTATCTGCTTCCTGCGTAATTTCCTCTAAAACTTCTTCTCCTTCAGGTGTTACTTCTTCTGTACTACTAACCTCTTCAGATTCTTCTTCCTCTCCTTCAGATACAGATTCTTCCAAAACTGCTTCCTGGAGCTCTTCGCTTTCCATCTGCTCTGCAGATTCTTCTGCAAAGTTTTCTTCCGAATTCTCTGCTTCTGTCTCTTCCAGTTCAACCTGTTCTTCCTGTTCTTTCATTGCCTCACCAAAATCAGCAAGCTCGCCAATTGTCACATCTCTGACCGGACTATAGATCAGTTCCTCATGATGATTAGCTCCTGCCACAATGAATCTCTGTACAGGTCCTTCCGGATGCTTCTCCTCTTCCTGATGTATCATCTCAGCTGCATGCTCTACTTCCTGCGCTACCCGTTCTGCATCGTCATCATCCAGAATACTCAAATGAAACGGACACTCCAAAATCTCAGCAATCATTCGCATATCCTGCTCCTGAAAGTTATCTCTTCCAAGGCGCTGTGTCAGGTTTTGTCTCGACATCTTTTTCCCGGTACGTTCTTCTATCGTCTCTGCCAGTTCTTTAATCGTCATTCCCTTACGGCTTAAAACAATCTTCACCTGTTCACCAAATGTCAAATCCAACATGTCTCTTCCTCCTCCGTACTATCATATATCCATTATCCGAAACGTAATCATTTCTACATAAACCAATTATTTTCTTCTATTATTTTAGCAAATCCACTATCATTCGTCAACGCAATCGCTGTCAAATTCCTGACCGATTTCTTTCGGATCTGACAATTTTTTTCGCAAAATTTTTAATAAGTTTTTCCTAAATATTCCTCCAGTGTAAGACCTGATTCTTTTATCTTCTGTGCCATTTCCCGCCCCACATATCGGTAGTGCCACGGTTCATAGATAATACCTGTCAGAGATTGTTTTTCTGGCGGATATCGCAAAATAAAACCATATTCATAACAATGCTCCTGAAGCCATTGTGCTTCTTTAGTTTCTGCCTGCTTTGCATCAAGCTCCGCATACTGGTTTGAAACAATATCAACTGCGAGTCCAATTCCATGCTCGCTCGTACCTGGAAGTGCTACTTCCTGTGTCGTCCTCTGGTAAGCATCCCAGAAACTGCTGCCCTGATTTATCCAACCGTTGACTGTATCATTAAAAACCTGAACCTGCTTTTCCACAGACCGATAGGCAGAACATATCTGCGGCTGGCATCCGTCGTCTCTTGCTGCCGCAAGCATCGCATTCAAATCCTCTGCAATTCTCGCGTCAACACTATAACCATTCTCCACCTCTGCAAGTTCCGGCACATATCCTTCCTGCATCGGATTTTCCGCATTGACAAGCGTCATATTCCACGGAATTCCATCCTCGAACTCTTTCATACGCTCTGCAAGCGCTGCGTCTTCTCCCGCACCACTTTCTTCCAACTGCTGATTTGCTTCCTGAAGTTGTTCCTGGATTCGGTAAAGCTTCTTCTCTGCTGCTTTGATATCAGCAGCTGCCTTTCGTTCTGCAAGTCCTTCTCCCAACAAATAGCCGGACAGTATTCCTGCCGCAATTCCTACAATTACAATTGCAGTATTCAATATCATTTTCCGTCTCTGTGCAGGCCGCATACGTTTGTAAGCACGGTGCACACGTTTTCCAAGTACTCCAAACTTTATCTTTTGTTTTTCCATATTTTCCCGCTTTCTTTTGTCTACAATATTTCTATATGAAGTTCCGGTGCAAAATCATCTTCATCTGCACACACCGCAATTTTTGCTCCTACTCCCTCTGTTTCATATTCCCGATAAAAAAATGGTTCCGAAAATTCCTCCGGACGACTAAGCAGCCTTGCTCCTGTTTCCTCGAAACCAATTTCAAACTCTCTTGGAGAAAGCGCTGTCCCAAGTCTTGTCGCTTTCATAAAACTCTCTTTTAACACCCAAAACCGATAAAATAATTCTTTTTTCTCTTCTTCTCCTGCACAGTTTTCAATCATATGAAACTCTGTTTCTGTATAAAAATGTGCTGCTACTTTTCTGCGATATTCCTTTACAACCTCAATATCACAGCCCAATTTCGTTGATTGCCTCTCATCATCTTCCATGGAACAGATCGCATACATTCCCGAATGAGACAAATTATACAGTGCCTTTCCTGTCGGATCGTATCGGCTGCGCATACGTTCTAAAAGGGTTCCTGCCCCAACGCTCTGCCATCGTCCCTGTTCTCTGGCAAGCTTGTCCGCCTTTTCCTTTCGCTCCGGCGGCAGTTTCTGATAACATTCCTGATATTTTACCTCTGATTTTAACACAGATACATCTGCCAGCCACGTTCTGATCATCGTCACGTTCCACCCTTTACTACTTTACATTGCGTCTTTATTGTATCATATCATCAAATCACTTGCAACGCACCGCATTTTCTATATGACAAAAGCACCGTCCCCGATGTACATTCATCAAAAACAGTGCTTCAAGTGCACCATCAGGGACTCGAACCCTGGACAAATAGATTAAGAGTCTACTGCTCTACCAACTGAGCTAATGGTGCAAATCGTATTCAGTTCTTAACACAAGTGATATTATATACCATAGAATTTAGAAAAGCAAGAACTTTTTTATTTTTTCTTAAAATTCCTCTTCTTCTAACAGAAAATACTTGTCGAACAATCAAAAATCTTCTATTATAAAAGAGTTAAACACAAACTCTGAAACAATATTTATTAGAAACCTACAAGGAGTATAGTTATTATGAGACTTCGTAATATTCCGCGTGCGGATGAAGTAATTTTAAATCATCCAATCGCAATAAAAAATGAAACTGCCAACCGTGGAATATGGTCTTCCGTTTTTCAAAACAATCATCCGATCCACATCGAAATCGGTATGGGAAAGGGACAATTTATTCTTACACTCGCAAAACAAAACCCTGAAATTAACTATATCGGAATTGAACGCTATTCCAGTGTGCTACTGCGTGCACTTGAGAAATACGATTCTGAAGAATTCTGTCACCTGACTAATATTCGTTTTATCTGTATGGATGCCGGAGACATTCAGGAAGTATTTGCCCCGGAAGAAATCGGACGCATTTATCTGAACTTTTCTGATCCATGGCCAAAAGCACGCCACGCAAAGCGCCGTCTGACTTCCGTTAATTTTCTTGCAAAATATGCCCCGGTTCTAAACAAAGATGGCATTCTGGAATTCAAAACAGATAATCGCCCACTCTTTGACTTTTCTCTTGAACAAATTCCTGAAGCAGGCTGGACATTACTTGGACATACCTTTGATCTTCATAACGATCCTTCCATGAATGAAGGAAATGTCATGACAGAATACGAGGCCAAATTCTCTGCTCTTGGCAATCCAATTCACAAATTAATTGCAAAACCTTAAGAATCAAATCTGCCGCAGTCGCATATCTTATTATCAAGAACGACTACGGCAGATTTTTTATGTATCATAATCATTTTCGTTTCCGCTTTTGCAGATTCCTATATAACAAACCCAAATGGAATCGATGTCTCTGTCAGCTTCAGCGCTCTTTCAACGAGGCAGCCGATGCGTTGGCACATCTTTGCTGTCGAAACAAAAAATAACAGTAAAGCAAACTTATTCTCTTATATTTTCTAAAATTCAAATACGGCAACTCCATACGGCGGCAGAGAATATGCAAAAGAATACGGTCTTCCATCACACTCTTTCTTCTTGGCCTTATATACAAGCGGTCTCTCTGCTCCGCTTCCGCCATACTTCTTATCATCGCTGTTAAGAATCAGCTTGTATTGTTTGCCTCGCGGGACACCTACACGATAATCTTCCCGTGCCACCGGAGTAAAATTGCATACAAACAAAAGATTTTTCTTATTATCCTTAGAATGTCTGATAAAACTGAAAATACTTCTGTCCTTATCATCTGCATTTACCCATTCAAACCCTTCCGGAACTGCATCCAGTTCATACAGCGCTTTGTTCTTATGATACAGACGGAACAGATCCTTTGTGAAGTTCTGCAGATATTGATGATTTTCCTCACCTAACAAATACCAGTCCAGTTCCCGCTCCTCACTCCATTCACGAAGCTGAGCAAAATCCTGTCCCATGAACAAAAGCTTTTTACCCGGATGTCCGATCATAAATGCATATCCTACTTTTAGGTTCGCAAACTTATCAAACCCAAGCCCCGGCATCTTATTCAGCATAGAACATTTCAAATGTACCACTTCATCATGAGACAACACAAGAATATATTTCTCGCTGTATGCATAACTTGAAGCAAATGTCATCTGATAATGACAACCTTTCCGGAAATACGGATCTAATTTCATATATTCTGTGAAATCATGCATCCATCCCATATTCCACTTCATACTAAATCCTAACCCGTCATCTTCTGGTTTTCCGGTTACTTTCGGCCAGGCTGTTGACTCTTCCGCAATCATCATAGCGCCCGGATTACGTCCAAGTACGCAGGAATTTAGATGTTTAAAAAACTCAATCGCCTCTAAATTCTGATTACCTCCATATTTGTTCGGTACCCACTGCCCACTCTGTTTTCCATAATCAAGATAAAGCATAGATGCAACCGCATCTACCCGCAAACCATCCACATGAAAATATTCAAGCCAAAACAGTGCATTAGCAATCAAAAAATTCTTTACTTCATTCTTACTGTAATCGAATATCTTTGTTCCCCAGTCCGGATGTTCTCCCTTCTTCGGATCTGCATATTCAAATGTCGGTGTCCCGTCAAAGTTTGCAAGTCCATGTGCGTCTCTTGGAAAATGTGCAGGAACCCAGTCAAGAATCACTCCGATTTTGTTCTTATGAAGATAATTAATCATATATGCAAAGTCTTCCGGTGTTCCGTAACGCGCAGTCGGTGCATAGTATCCCGTTACCTGATATCCCCAGGAACCATCAAACGGATGCTCTGCAATCCCAATCAACTCAATATGAGTATAGCCCATCTCTTTCACATACTCTGTAATCTCACGAGCAAACTGTCTGTAATTATAGAATCCCTCATCTTCTGCCCCCGGTCTTCTCCGCCAGGAACCGATATGTACTTCATAAATTGAAACCGGAGCCTCATCCTGATTCCATGTCTTACGATTCTCCATCCATGTATTATCAGTCCATTTTAGATTAGAAATATCCGTTACGCGAGATGCTGTTCCCGGACGCATCTCCGCATAATTAGCAAATGGATCTGCCTTAAACAACAAATCCCCATTCTGTGTCTCAATGCAATATTTATACAGCATTCCTTCTTCTACTCCAGGAACAAAAAGCGTATAAATTCCAAGTGGTTCTTCCCTTGTCATAATGTCTGCTGTCGTATCCCAGTCATTAAAATCTCCCACAACAGAAACGCGTTTTGCATGCGGCGCCCAGACTGCAAAATAAACACCGGTCTTTCTTCCGCTCTTTACCTTGTGAGCTCCCATTTTTTTATAAATCTCATAATGTGTTCCCTGACCAAACAAATATTGATCAAGTTCCCCAATTTCAAATGCTTTTTTCTTTATCTGTTTTGCCATACTCTCCACTCTCCCTGGATTTCTCTAATATACATATTATACTTTACCCCAACATAAAAAGAAAGGGTTTTGGCAAATGATTTTCTCATTTTACAAAACCCTCTTCTTTACTCCAACCGGATATTTTTATAATATTTTACAATTTGAAATCGTCCTCTTTTAAGATAATTCTGTCAGATTCATCCGTTCCTTTTTTGAATACTCTCTTTACAAGATGTTTTACATTTGCCTTCTGAGAATGAGCAATCGCAGCATCCATTACCTCTTTTACTTCTGCAACTGTTACTGCATGATCTTCTTTCTGCATCATATCAATCTTACTGTATAACGCCAGAATACCCATCTCATCAATTCGATATCCATTCTCTTTTGCATATGTCTGTCCAAATGTTACAAGCTCATCATTGATAAATATCGGGAGTTCCAATCTTGATGTAAATTTCTTTTTAAATGCCGGATTTGCATTCATCAATTTATCGAGTGGTTTTCTCTGTTCCTCAAGAACAAAAAGAAGTTCTCCCGTCTGCTCTTCCATCAATTCATTTAGTTCACGAACCGTTCTGGAATTCATTCTTCCTGCACGTTCAATAATCAGAGCACCTCCATGCAGTTTATCAACTACATCAGAAACATCTTTTTTATTCAATGCCTCACCTGTTACAATAGCAACTTTTCCATGTTTAATCTTTCTTGCCTTCTGAATTGCTTTAACAACATCTACCGCAAGAACAGTTTTACCGGTTCCTTTACGGCCGACAATAACAATATTTCCTGTGCGTGATGTTCCAAATCTCTTCTTACATCTCTTATCAGCCTCAAGCACATCTACAATCTGCTCACTCATGCCGCGCACCGGAACGAAATAAGAGAATAACTTCTTCTGTTCTTCTGTCAGACCTGCTTTCAAACCAATCTCACTCTGGGCTTCAAGATCATAGCGTCCTTGCACAACAAATCCCGTATCCAGAACAACACCGCCCGGAGAGCGCTTAATCATACTCTGCGTATCTTCAATTTCTTCGATCTCCTCAATCGGCTCTTCCTCTTCTTCAATCTCTTCTTCTAATTCCTCATATTCCTCTTCCGGATATTCGTCAAAGTCCGCTTCTTCTTCGTAATCCTCTTCCTCGTCGAAGTCCGCTTCTTCGTAGTCTTCTTCCTCGTCAAAGTCCACTTCTTCTTCGTAGTCTTCTTCCTCGTCAAAGTCTACTTCTTCTTCGTAGTCTTCTTCCTCGTCAAAGTCTACTTCTTCTTCGTAGTCCTCTTCCTCGTCAAAGTCCACTTCTTCTTCGTAGTCCTCTTCCTCCGGTTCTTCCATCGGAGTTGGATTTTCTATAAAATCATCCTCTTCATCTTCTTGAAAATCAACATCTGTTTCGTCTTCAAAAAAGTCATCTTCTACTTCATAATCTGCATCAAATTCCTCTTCTTGAAGATCTTCCTCATCATTTTCATCCAGTACAAACTCTTCTTCCTCTGTCTCATCAAGTTCAAATTCTTCATCTTCCTCTAATTCTGACAGTTCAAGTTCTTCATCTAATTCTGGCAATTCAAGTTCTTCATCTTCTTCTAATTCTGGCAATTCAAGTTCTTCGTCGCTTTCAAGAAAATCTTCATCTATTTCATAAGGCTCATCTTCCTCATCGAATTCTTCTTCAACACTTTCATCGATATCTTCCTCTTCATCTAACACAAAAAGTGCTTCAACAAGATCTGCCTTATTTTCGAACTCAGGTTCTTCTTCCGGTTCTTCTAATAAATCATTAATTTCCTCCGATGTAAGTTCCTCTGCTGCCTCTTCCTCCGGCATCTCAAACAACAAATCATCTTTTTCTGATTCTTTTCCTTCCAATTCATCCAAAAGCTTCTGGATATCTGCCGAAAGAATCTGCACTGTATCCTGACTTACTTTCTTTTGCGTTTCCTCTTTATATTTTTCTTTCTCAGCTTCAATTGCTCTTTCTGCTTCTCTCTGTTGTGCTTCCCAGTTCTGCAAAATCTCTTCAATCTTCATTGTTCCGGTTTTTTGAGATAGATTTGATTTTGCTCTATCCACAGATTCCTCTGCACGTTTAGATCCTGCTGTTTTAATAAATGCTTCCTGTGTTCCCATATGTTTCACCTCTGAAGAATGATTCTTTACATGACTTTCTTTCACATCTTCTTCATTACCTTCATTTACTGATTTCTTACTTAATTTGCTTGCTTTTTCAGAAATCACTTCCCGCTTCTCTTCTGTCATTTCTGTTTCTGCAGCCTCACTGTCAATATCCTTTTCTGTCTTTTCAGATTGTGGCTTTATGTCCGTAGGAAGTTCTTTGCGAATCGTTGCAATCTTTCCAAAATGAGCGCTCTTTTCTTCACTTCTCTGACGGTATTTTTCCTGCTGTGCCGGTGTCAGTGGTTTATAGCGCATCTTAAGTTCCATCGCCTGATAAACATATTTTCCTTCACTAAACCACAGAATTAGATCATCACATTCTTCCAAGCACTCCGCTGTCATTCCCGCTTCATGGTATAATTTAGCAAGTTCAAATGCCCATTTCTCAACATATTCTGATTTTTTGAAATTTACGAGAGCATCTATCTGCTGCGACAGTGGTGCTTTCTGTGCTCTTAAAATTTTATATTTCAAGATAAACTGATTCGGATCCTTTGGCGCAAGCTGAACAAATTCTTCGTAACAATCTGTTGCTTCATTAATATCATTCATCTTTAATGCAAGAATTCCTAAACGATATATAATTTTTCTGCTTCCCGGAGATCTGTCATATGCAACAAACAGCACGTCCCTGCTCTTTTGATACTCCCCATTATTTTCATATATTTCACTGACTGAGCAAAGCATAGATGCATTCTTTACTCTTCGCCAGTCTATCGTATCAGCTATTTCCATTGCTTTCTTGTACGCTTTCTTATCCATATAAGACAACATCTGTTCTGTTTTTACCCGATATTCATATTTATCCACTGATTTCACCTCTACAAATCATCTGCTTTTATTCCTATAAAAATTCATCCAATATGAGAATATAATTATAGTAAGTTTACCACAGGGGAATATCAATGTCAAAAAATAACGGTTATAATTTTTAAAATTATAACCGTTATTGTAATATTCAATTAATATTTTTTTAATATTTATCGGAGGAATCTATCAATTCCTGTTCCTGTTACCTTTTATATTATATTTAAATAATAAGTCAAAGTTATGATTTCATATTCTTCACTATCATTTACATATTAGGCATCCTTCTCCGTTATTGTATCTATATCGTTTCTGATTGACATCTTACTTGGATATTATTTCTATAACCTCTTTAAAGATGCGAATATACTTATGATAGTCTTAGCTAATGTTTCTTTACACATCGTCTAAGTTATTCTTTGATTTATTGTGGTATTGTCTTTTCAATATGTTTGTAAATACTTATCTGAGAATCTTTTTAATCCAATAATTTCTCTCCGAATTAGCTGATTATTCTACTTTGATTTGGATTATAATCTATGGTAAAGGCTTTCACTACAGGAACTTGTATTTACCATACCACTCACATATTGAATTGTCTGCTCTACATCCAACGGTCAAAGCCTCCTTCCATTATATTCCAATCAAATCTACTTTTCTTTTTCTTACTTGAAAACTATTCCATTTCCTTTTCAGATTTATCATTCTTCCTCTTTTTAATTCCTTCTTGTTACTTCCTTTCTCGTCAGAAATAACTTTGAATTTTGTTCCCGGAAGCTATTCTTCTTACTTGAAAATTGAAGTGTTGCCGTTTCGGAAATTATTGAATTAGTTTTCTTTGATTAGGTTGACTTTATAATAGCATTTGATTTTTATTTTGTCAATACTATTTTGAAATATTTTTATTTTTATT
>OLOG01001084.1_pt1 | contig 18879 bp, 10 predicted proteins | sample 1672351 | NCBI WGS metagenome assembly OLOG01 (sample SAMEA3136674, study PRJEB25190) | human gut metagenome | biome: human gut; feature: human-associated habitat; material: faeces | place: Austria | collected 2013 | reverse complement strand
GATCTGCGACACTACGCCAATTAAACTCCGGTTACATCAGATCCGCTTTTTCAGGAAGGCGATAAATTTCTCAAAGTTCATCGGCGTTCCCTGTATTTTCTGTACTTCCAGCCGGTTTTTCTCATTGAATCCGACCAGAATGTTATGATTTGCCTCCGCAAGGTAATCCATGATACCATCAATATCGGATTTTATATTCTTCGGGCACTGGATATACAAATGCCTGTTGGCACTGATATGCAGTGTGTAGGAAATACTGAAATGATACCAGAAAAACTTATGGAGTGTGGAGTACTTGTAAATCCATATGATCTGGTCGATCGGGATGATCGCATTTCCGTAAACGGATGTCTCAATAAAAAAGTGTTCTGTGATAAACATATCTTCCGTTGCAAGCTGGGGCAGCGTTGCAAGTTCCTCCTCCGCCTGATCTAACAGCTTTTTCGGATTGCCGAACAAGGCGAGATCCTGGCAGCAGGGAGAGAGTACCGGGAAGAAAATAAACAGGATATAGAGTACGATACAGAGGATCGCATAAATACTAGTGCCAAATATGACTGTAAAAAGGATCGTATTTATGGTACGATTATAATCCGGTTCACTGATGTAATATCCGGAAACTTTGCTTGTGATTCCACTTTCTGTCCAGCCGAGATCGTCCGACATATTTTTTAAAAGTGACTGGAAAGAAACAGTGGACTTTTTGATCTTCCCGGTAAATGTTACCTCGTCAATGAAAGGAAGTCCCTCTTCACAGGTGGAAGGAGAAAGCAGTACGATGATACATTCATCATTCCGGATCGTGTAATAATAATAACCGGAAGTCCCGGAAAAGTTATTTCGGGTGTATCCTGTGAATTTTAAATCTGTCAGTGTGGTATGCATGTTGGCAGCGTCATTCCGGTAGGCAGATTCCAGCGTAACATCATCCGTCAGCTGCACCGGAAATAAAAGATCCGTCAGTGAAAATACATGCCATAGTACGATCACGATGATCAGATATACAATTGGTGAAAAAAGTCGCCGTTTATATAATGCTTTTATATTTTTTGTGATATAATGGTCGTAATTCTCGGGCATAAAAAACCTCGCTTTATACTATCGGGATATCAAAAGGAAAAAACCTTAAGAATATTGGATCTTGCTTCTCTAGTAGTATAAAGGTTCGTGAAAAAATAATCAAGGAGAGAAAACATTGGAAGCATACAGCAGTTTTGCACAGGTATATGATCTTTTTATGGATAATGTACCTTATGAGGAGTGGAGCAGATATCTTATCAGTCTGTTAAAGGAGTATCAGGTGACAGATGGCACCGTGGTGGAACTCGGCTGTGGTACCGGAAAAATGACAAGGCTTTTGGCAGATGCAGGCTATGATATGGTGGGAGTGGACAATTCTGCCGAAATGTTAGAGATCGCAGGAGAGCGCCAGGAGGAAGAAGAGCGGAATGATATTTTATATCTTCTTCAGGATATGCGGGAGCTGGAATTGTTTGGAAATATCCGGGCAATTGTAAGTGTCTGCGATTCGATGAACTATATTTTGGAACCGGAAGATCTGAAAAAAGTATTTGAACTGGTAAAAGAATATCTCGCAGAGGACGGTGTGTTTATTTTTGATCTGAACACCGTGCATAAATACCGGGATCTGATGGGAGAATGCACCATCAGTGAAAACCGGGAAGAGAGCAGTTTCATCTGGGAAAACTATTTTTATGAGGATGAGATGGTCAATGAGTATGACCTGACGCTTTTTATCCGGGAGGAAAGTGACCTCTATCGGAAATACGAGGAACTTCATTATCAGAAAGCCTACGAATTAGAGCAGGTGAAAGAGCTGCTTTTGCAGGCAGGCATGGAGTTTGTGGCAGCGTATGACGCGTTTACCCATGATCCGGTGACGGCAGAGAGTGAGCGCATGTATATCATTGCAAGACCGAAGGTGATTTAAGGAATATGATATAATGAGCGCAAGTGAGAAGAATGCATTTATGCATTCGGCGAACGGCGAATGTCGATCATGTGCAGCCTTTGCACATGATATAACAGAAAATATAGAATAACATAGGTAATTGCGAAACCCATAAAAACCTAAATTGAATTGTGAAAAATTGACAAAAGACATGAAAGACACTGGGTGAGCCAAAATCGAACAAGTTCGATTGGTACTTAGAAGGCTGGTACAACGGTAAGTTGTGCCTGGCTTCTTAGTACCGCTGCGAGCGACACGTAGCGAGAGCGTGTCTTGAATGTTTTTGTTAATTTCGAACAATTGAAAGAAGATTATGAGGGGTTTCGCAATTGCCTAATATAAAATAACAGGAAAAGAGGAAAAACATGAACGATTATATTATAAGAGCAACTGCGGCAGATCATTCCATCCGCGCATTTGCAATCACATCCAAAAACATTGTGGAAGAGGCAAGAAAAGACCATAACACAAGTCCGGTGATCACAGCAGCTCTGGGTAGATTATTATCTGGTGCGGCCATGATGGGAACCATGATGAAGGGTGAGAAGGATCTTCTCACAGTACAGATCCAGTGTCAGGGACCGGCGCAGGGGCTGACTGTGACAGCGGATTCCGCAGGACATGTCAATGGATTTCCGAGAGTTGCAGATGTGGCGCTGCCACCGAATGCGTTGGGCAAATTAGACGTAGGCGGGGCACTTGGGCTTGGTGTTATGAGCGTCATCAAGGATATGGGATTAAAAGAGCCTTATGTGGGACAGATCGCACTACAGACCGGAGAGATCGCAGAGGATTTAACCTATTATTTTGCAACTTCAGAACAGGTTCCTTCCGCAGTAGGACTGGGCGTTTTAGTAGATGTGGACGGTTCTGTAAAGCAGGCAGGTGGATTTATTATTCAGTTGATGCCGTTTACCCCGGATGAAGTTGTGGATGCATTGGAGAAAAAAATCAGTGAGATCGCATCTGTAACTGAGATGTTGGAAGAGGGGAACACACCGGAGCAGATTTTAGAGATTATTCTGGGCGATTTTGGACTTGAGATCACGGATACACTTCCGGCAGCATTCCAGTGTGACTGCTCCAAAGAGCGCGTTTCCCGTGCAATCTCAACCTTGAGCAAAAAAGATTTAGACGATATTATCAACGATGGTGAAGCGATTGAAGTAAAATGCCAGTTCTGTAACAAGGCATATCATTTTGAAGTGGACGAACTGAAGGAGATGAGAAAGTAGTGAAACAGGGATTTGTCAAGGTGGCAGCCGTCACCCCGAAGATTGTAGTTGCGGATACAAAAGAGAACACCGCATTAATCTGCGCAGAGATTAAAAAGGCAGAGAAGGAAGGGGCAAAGATTATTGTACTCCCGGAACTTTGTATTACGGGTTATACATGCAGTGACTTGTTTTTACAGGAAAAAATGCTGCGTGAAGCGAGACAGTCGCTCCTTGAGATCGCTGCTTTTACGTTTGCATTGGACTGTATCGTGTTTGTGGGACTTCCACTCGAATACAACGGAAAGCTCTATAATGTGGCTGCCGCTGTGAGCAATGGAAAAGTGCTTGGTTTTGTGCCGAAAACATATCTGCCAAATTACAATGAATTTTATGAGGCAAGACATTTTACAAGAGGAATGGAAGAAACGGTGCAGGTAAGCCTCGGAGAAGAAGTGGTTCCAATGGGCAAAAAGTTATTATTTACCTGCCAGACCATGCCGGAACTGAAAATCGGTGTGGAACTCTGCGAGGATCTCTGGACGCCGGAACCACCGAGTATCCGTCATGCGTTAAACGGTGCGAATGTCATTGTCAATCTGTCAGCATCGGATGAGACGACCGGAAAAGACATTTATCGCGAGGAGCTGGTTGGCGGACAGTCTGCAAGGCTACTGTGCGGCTATATTTATGCGAGTGCCGGAGATGGGGAATCCACGCAGGATGTCGTCTATTCCGCGCATAATATCATTGCGGAAAATGGAAGGATTTTAAAGAAAGCGAAACGTTTTGCGAATGAAACAGTTTATTCGGAGATTGATGTTCTGCGTCTGAATGCAGAGCGCCGCAGAATGACTACATTTGAAACCAGAATGGACGGTTACACGGAAATTCCATTTGCATTGAAAATAGAAGAGACGGAACTGACCAGATACATTGATCCAATGCCGTTTGTTCCGGGCAGTAAGACAGACAGAGAGCGCCGTTGTGATGAGATTTTATCCATTCAGGCGATGGGACTGAAAAAACGTCTGGAGCACACACACTGCAAATCTGCCGTGATCGGTATCTCCGGTGGATTGGATTCTACACTGGCATTGCTTGTGACGGTGCGTTCATTTGATCTGCTCGGCATGGATCATAAAAATATTAAGGCTGTGACAATGCCGGGATTCGGAACAACGGATCGTACTTACGATAATGCGGTGAGCCTCATCAAATGTCTCAATGCGGATTTTATGGAAGTCAGTATCAAGGATGCGGTCAATATCCATTTCCGGGATATCGGACAGGATCCGAAAGTGCATGATGTGACTTACGAGAATGGACAGGCACGTGAGAGAACCCAGATTCTTATGGACATTGCAAATAAGACCGGTGGTATGGTCATCGGCACAGGCGATCTGTCGGAGCTGGCACTCGGCTGGGCGACTTACAACGGAGATCATATGTCCATGTATGCGGTGAATGCGTCTGTGCCAAAGACACTGGTCCGCCATCTTGTCCGGTATTACGCAGATACCTGTGGCGATGAAGCGTTAGAAGCGGTTCTTCTCGATGTTTTGGATACACCGGTTTCACCGGAACTTTTACCGCCGGAGGATGGGAAGATTTCCCAGAAGACGGAAGATCTGGTCGGACCATACGAATTGCATGATTTTTATCTGTATCATATGCTTCGTCTTGGCTATGCTCCGGCAAAGATTTACCGTCTGGCGAAAGTTGCTTTTGTGGGAACTTATGATGATGAAACCATTTTGAAATGGTTAAAAACTTTTTACCGCAGATTTTTTGCACAGCAGTTCAAGCGTTCCTGCCTGCCGGATGGACCAAAAGTCGGAAGCGTTGCTGTCTCTCCGCGTGGAGATCTGCGTATGCCTTCGGATGCGTCTGCACGGATCTGGATGGAAGAACTGGAGGCATTAAACACCGAGAGGAGATAGCAGCATGCAATATCGGAAAGATAAATATGGAAACGATATTTCTGCGCTTGGCTACGGCTGTATGCGTTTTACGAAAAAGGGGAACAGCGCAGACCTTGACAAAGCAGAAAAAGAAGTGATGGCGGCAATTGAGGCGGGGGTCAATTATTTTGACACTGCCTACGTGTATGCCGGAAATGAAGTGGCAGTGGGAGAAATTTTACACCGGAATCATTGCAGGGAGAAAATCAATCTTGCCACAAAGCTTCCGCATTATCTGATCAAGTCGATCGATGGCGTGGAAAAAATGTTTCAGGAGGAACTGCGCCGCCTGCAGACCGGTTACATTGATTACTATCTTATGCATATGCTGACGGACATTCCAACCTGGGAGAAATTGAAAAAACTGGGGATGGAAGAGTGGATCAGGGAGAAGAAAGCGTCCGGGCAGATTCGGCAGATCGGATTTTCCTATCACGGTAATTCCGCGATGTTCTGTCAGTTAGTAGATGCTTACGACTGGGATTTCTGTCAGATCCAGTACAATTATATGGATGAACATTCTCAGGCTGGTGTGGAAGGACTGCGCTATGCGAATAAGAAGGGACTTCCGGTCATCATTATGGAACCGTTACGAGGCGGTCGTCTGGTGAATCTGCTCCCAGAGCCGGCAAAAGAATTATTCCGTAAGGACGAACAACATCGTACCCCGGCAGAACTGGCACTGAAATGGCTGTATAACCAGCCGGAAGTTACCTGTGTGCTCTCCGGCATGAATTCCATGGAGATGGTAGAACAGAATGTAAAAACTGCCAGCGAGTCACTGGTGGGATGTCTCACACCATCCGACCGGGAGCTGATCGAAAAGGTAAAAGATGAGATTAAGAAAAATGTAAAAGTGGGATGTACAGGATGTGGTTACTGCATGCCATGCCCAAAAGGAGTGGATATTCCGGGTACATTCCGCTGTTATAATGCGATGTATTCCGAAGGAAAAAAATCGGGAAGAAGAGATTACCTGCAGTGTACTGCATTTCGAAAAGATACGAGCAGTGCATCCCAGTGTATTTCCTGTGGAAAGTGTGAGAAGCATTGCCCGCAGCATATTGAAATCCGCAAGGAGCTGAAAAATGCCGCAGCAGAACTTGAGGATGTGAAGTATAAAGTGATGAAAACAGGAATCCGGCTATTGAAGCTATGGTAATTACATAGGAAAACAAAAAGGACATAGTTCTTATCCTGAATACAGGAAAGAACTATGTCCTTTTAACTTTACAGTAATTTTTAAATTCGTCTTGGTTTGCGCACCGGTTTTGCAGCGGTGACAGCAGCCCAGTTTGTTGTATAAACAACAGAATACATAAACACTGCGAGTACCATTCCAGTCACAACGTCGAAAACAGAGTGCTGTTTTAAAAACATTGTGGATAAAATAATAAGTACCATTAAAACTGCGGAACCATAGCGGACAGCTTTATTTTTTTTGAAATTATCACTATGCCACACCGCAATATTGACCGCAATGGAGTTGAACACATGGACACTCGGAAACAGATTCGTCGGGGTATCCGTTGCGTACAGCCATTTGACTAACTGGATAAAAATATTGTTATGCTCAAAGTAAGCCGGTCTTAAATAATGACCATTTGGATAGATCGTTGAAATCACAAGGAAAACGGTCATTCCGGTAAAAAGCATGGCACAGAGTTTGAAATATTCATCTTTATTTTTAAAATAAAAATATCCGACTGCCCACGCGACATATCCAAACCATAAAAGATAAGGAACAATAAAGTATTCACAAAATGGGATCCTGTCATCCAATGCAGTATGTATCACATGAAAATGCGTGGTCACGGTTCGTTCCAGATGATGAAACCATGGAAAATAGATACAAAAATAAAGAAGCAAAAAAGCATGTTTGTTTTTCTCGATAAAAGCATTGAGTCTGCTTTTCATATCTGTCTTCAAAATATCACCTTCCTAACAGATTTTTATATAAAAATAAATTCTTTTTCCTTACATTGTGCGATTATAGCATAGTGATTTTTAGGAAACAATTCCCTTTCTCTTTTTTTAAGAAAGATTATTGAATATTTAAAGATTTCTTAAGGTAAATGTCTGGTTTTTGTGCAACCTTACAAACAATTTCAGAAGAAAAATTTTACCATCATTGTTACGAATTAAAACAAATTCATTACGCAAATATTACGATTGCCGCAAATTGTTGACAAAGCCCTTTTTCTACCTATAATAGAGTATGGTTTTGCTGAAAATAGGCGCATATTGATACGTCTTTTTGAATAAGCTACAAAAGAGTGAGAGGAAAAATTATGAAAAAAGAAAAAAAGAATCTGACGCAGAACAATGCAGCAGGAAAATCCGCAGACAAAAAGAGGATTTTTGTCATCGCAGGTGTTGTGGTGGCGTGTCTGGCAGTTATTTATGTCGGATTTGGAATCTTTTTCCAGAGCCATTTCTGCTTTGGTACGACCATCGATGGAATAAAAGCCGGTGGTAAGTCGGTAGAAAAGATGGAGCAGCTCATCACAGAGGAGATTGACAGCTATGTGCTGAATCTCGTGGAACGTGAGGAGGGACAGGAAAGCATTGCAGGAGATTCCATTCACATTGCACCGGTGTTTAATGGCGAAGTGGAAGAATTATTGAATGGACAGAATGGTTTCGCATGGGTGGTCACACTGTTTAAACATGAGAATCTGGAGCTGGCTAAGGTTGTGACATTTGATGAGGATGCACTGGACAGCGAACTTCAGGCGTTAAACTGTATGCAGGCTGGCGCACAGCGCGAACCGGTGGATGCAACAGTTTCAGCGTATACGGCAGATGGCTATTCTTTAGTTCCGGCAGATTACGGTACGACCATTGATAAAAATGCCTTCAAAAAAGCGGTGGAGGATTCCATTTTAGTTCTCGCAGATGAACTTGATCTGGATGAGGCAGACTGTTATGTGAAGCCGAAGGTTGAAGACGATAATGAAAAACTGTTGGCAGTCATTGATGAGATGAACAGCTATGTGGGAACTACGATCACTTATGATTTTGACGTTGCAAAAGAAGTGCTGGATGGGGAGCGTATTTCCGAGTGGCTTTCCGTGGACGATGATTTAAATCTTGTGGTGGACGAGGAAGGTGTTCTTTCCTTTGTAAAGGAGCTTGCAAGTAAATATAATACCTGTTATAAACCGAAAGAGTTGAAAACATCTTATGGTTCCACTGTGACGATTTCCAATGGACCTTATGGATGGAAAATCAACAATTCCGAGGAAGTGGCACAGATTTTAGATGATCTGAAAGCCGGAAAAAAAGTGGAACGTGAACCGGTTTATTCCCAGACTGCGAACAGCCATGGTGAAAATGATTACGGTAATTCCTATGTGGAGATCAATCTCACTTCACAGCATTTGTTTGTATATAAAGATGGGGTGCTGGTGACCGAGTCTGACTTTGTATCCGGAAACGTGGCAAAAGGGCATACAACACCGGGTGGAGCATTTATGGTTACCTATAAAACCATGAATGCCGTACTGCGCGGACCTGATTATGAGACGCCGGTTACATACTGGATGCCATTTAACGGAGATATCGGAATGCATGATCTGACATCCAGAAAAGCATTTGGTGGAGACATTTATAAGACAAGAGGTTCCCATGGATGTATCAATCTTCCATATGCGGCAGCAAAGAAGATATATGAGACGATCGACAAGGGTTACTGCGTATTGGTTTATAATCTTCCGGGAACGGAAAGTGACAGTGTGAAACAGAAAGAGGCAGCTGCGGTTGTCAATACGATCAACAGTATCGGAACTGTTACATTAGAAAGTGAACCTGTTATCGTGGCTGCAAGAACAGCATACGATGCGTTATCGGATACAGCAAAGAGTTATGTTACCAATTATCAGACACTTGTGGATGATGAGGCAGCGCTGGCAGCCTTAAAGAGTGGCGCTGCAGCGGCTGCACAGCAGCCTGCGGCAGACCAGACGGCGCCGGCGGGAGGCACAGATATCACTGCAGATCCGGCAGCGCAGACGACGGATGGAACTGTGGCACAGTAGAAAGTAGAATTTTCGAAAAAATAGAACCAGAATTCAGAGAAAACTTTGAATGATGGTTCTATTTTTTTGCCTGAAAATTGAAAAATGTGCAATTTTGCACTCTAATTGGTTAAAATCCACAAAAATTTGGACGAGATTTCGGGATTTATTACGTATAGAATAATACAATATTTTAGAATACAATAGAAATGCGAAAAAAAACGAAAACATGTGAAGAGGGGGATTATCATATGATCACATGCAAGTAGGGGAGAAAAAGGAGAAGGAAGAATGAGAAAGTTAACGAAAAGCTTTCAAAAGAGGCAAAGCATTGCAAGCAGAGTACTATGTTTTCTGCTAGTGCTTGCAATGGTAGTAACAATGGTTCCGGCGCTTGGCGGCGGAAACAGTACGGTTCAGGCAGCGGAGAATCCAACTGTGAGGTTGTATTTTGAAAAACCGGATGATTGGAATATCCCGGCATTTAACTATTGGAATGAATCCGATGTTGAAGTAGACAATGGGGATGCAGAAAAGGTGGAAGTCTGGACGAGTCAATCAAGACCTGCTATGTTGAAAGATGAATCAACAGGTTATTATTATATTGATATCCGGACGAACAGCATCAGTGGCTTTCAGATTGTAAACGGTGGAACTGGTGTAGGAAACCCGGCAGAAAAGAAATTTGAAAACTGTGCCATTATTGATGCAATTAATTCGGCAACATCAGATACATCATTTTATCTTTTAAAGAATGATAATGGAATGTCATGGTACTTAGACAAAGATAAAAATCAGGTGTTACCAGAGAAAGAAAAAGCAGCTGCACATAAAGTTATAATTTATTTTGAAAAACCAGAAAATTGGAAAACGCCTGTTATCAATCTATGGGGCGGCGATTTTGTATTGGACAATCAAGGAGCTGGGGATGCGTCTATTGCTGCGTGGGGAAATCAGGACAAACCAAAGCTGGCTGTTTCAGAAGCTGAAAATATTTATACTGTTACATTAACCGGAACAACAATATCAGGTTTTCAGTTGGTAGATGCTGACACAGGAGCAGAGACACAGTTTGATGGTCAGAGCGAAGAAGTGAAAGCCATCAATGCCATCACCACAGACACCTCCATCTATTATTTAAGAGATGGAAAGGGTGGCATGAAATGGTACAAAGATGCTGACAAATCCGAAACTCTGATCGAATACAAAGAAGCAGGATATGTAAGCCCGGAGGTAAATGGACGCGAGGTAACTTTCCGTGTCCCGGTTGAAAAAACAGGGGATGCAGCATCTGTTACGGTTCCGGGAGGAATGAATGGTTGGAAACAGGATTCATCTGATTGGGAACTTAAAAAAGATGAGACAGCAGGTATGTGGTCTGGAACATTTACCATTGCACCCGGAAAATATGAATACAAATTTGCATTAAATAAAACCTGGGATGTATCGTTTTCAGATCCGGCAAATAACAGGGTAAGTGGAACAAACAGTGTTTTGATCGTCCCAGGCTTGGCTGACGGAAAAGCAGATGCCATGAAGGGAATTGAGACAGCACTTCCAGAAAAACTGACATTGTGGTCTGAAGACGGAACAAGCAGTGAAACTCCGGTTACTTACAGTTTAAAAACTGCAAATAAAGATATTACATTAAATGGAAATAGCATTATAATCGGAAAATCTTATACAGGACAGATCGTAGAACTGACGGCAAAAGCAGAGAACGGACAGACCTCTGACTTTGTGGTCAATGTGACAGAAAAATTATATACATATACCATTTATTATTATGATTTTGATAAGACACATATGTCAGAAAATGCATCTGACTTATGGATCTGGGAGAAAAATGGTGCTGGAGCGACAGAGGGAACACCTTTTACCGCAACCGAGACACTTTCTGATGGGAATGAGTGGCTGCGCGCAGAAATAAAACTTCCATATACAGACCTTCAGATCATCCCAAGATCAAAAGACGAGTGGAAATGGGAGAAGGACACGATTTCTTATAGCAACAGCGCAGGAACAGAAAATGTAACACTTTATATTGTATCCAATAGTAAACAGGCATACACAGAGATTCCAGAGCTGGTAGCACCGAGATCCCGCTACGTCATGATCGAGTACGACAGACCGGCGAAGGACTATACCGGCTGGAACATTTACACCTGGAACAGTGGATTTGGCTCTGATGTATCTGTAGCATTTGCAGACATCAATGGCAAAATGGTTGCAAAAATACCGGTAAAAGATTCAAAAGCAGATCTTAAATTGTCTTTCTGTATGAGGCACAGCACGGCAGCTGATGAATGGGAGAGCAAAGACGGCGGAGATCATTATGTGACGATCCCGGCAGACCAGTCAGTGGTCAAAGCAGTGTTTACGCAGGGAGAGGGAATCACAGAGGTACTGCCATACAACGCAGGTTACGAGATGGATGGAGCGAATGACACGATCCATTTTTATTACAGAAACGATACGCTGGCAGCAGAAAACAATCTTGCTTCTTTAGATGGCAAAGTCAGTGTTGTTGTCAACGGACAGACCTGTCCGATGACTTATGATGCAGCAAACGACCGCTTTGGATACGATCTCACTGGCGTTTCCACTGGTGATTACTATTACTATTATGTGGTAGACGGCACCGGGGAATTAGATGCGTTTAACAGTGAAAAAGCTGATTACAGCGGAAAAGAATGCAGCGTATGCCATTTCAAAAAAGCCAATATGAGCGTAGCGGCTTCTTTATCACAGTATGCAATGGACTACAATGACAACAATGTGTTATCCGTAAAATTGACTGCAAAAGACGGAGAAGGTCTTGAAACATCTGAAATTGCTGCAATCACAGCCGATTTGAGTGAATTAGGATTAAACAGGGAATTTGCGATTGATCCGACACTCATGGAAGGAACAATCTCCTGCCTGAATACGGTAGCCGCAGGAGAAAAAACGATTCCTGTCACAGTGAAAGATATTTATGGAAATGTATATACAACAGCGACAAATGTTACCGTCACAGAGCGCAAAAAAAGTGCCGGAGATTTCGACTGGGATGAGGCAGTGATTTATTTTGCAGTGACAGACCGTTTCTTTGACGGAGATGCAAGCAACAATGATGCATACGGAGTTGGAGATTATAACACAGGCGAAAAAGGCGGATCCAGCTATCACGGTGGAGATTTTGCCGGATTAAACCAGAAACTGGATTATTTAAAAGATCTGGGTGTGAACACAATCTGGATCACTCCAATCGTAGAAAATATCACAGAAGATCAGCATGATAATAAGACAGATACCGCTACCTATGGCTATCATGGTTACTGGGCAAGCGATTTCACAAAGTTAAATAAACATCTTGGAACAGAGCAGCAGTTCAAAGCATTACTGGATGCCGCTCACAGCAAGGGAATGAAAATCATGGTGGACGTTGTGTTAAACCATGCAGGTTACGGTACAGAAAAATACTTCAACAGTATTTTAACAGATGCAGATGGAAACAGTATTTCCATGATCCGTGACTCCAACAACACGATCAGCGGTGATGATAAATATGATTCATTGTCAGATCTGCCTGATTTTGTGACAGAAAACAAAGCAGTGACAGACCAGCTTGTTACATGGCAGACCGAGTGGATGTCAAAATACAGTATTGACTATTATCGTGTGGATACTGTAAAACATGTAGAGACAACGACATGGGCAGCATTTAAAAATTCCCTGACCAAAGTAAATCCTGATTTTAAAATGATAGGAGAGTATTCCGGTGCAGGATATGCCAACAATGCAGGAGAATTAGGAACCGGAACGATGGATGCACTTCTTGATTTTGATTTCAACGATTTTGCACAGAACTTTGTGACAGGAAATATTTCCAGCGTGGAAAATTCACTGCAGAAGAGAAACAATGCGATCAACAACACCTCTGTCATGGGAAGCTTTTTGAGCAGCCATGATGAGGACACTCTGCAGTATAAACTTGTAAATGAGAGCAAAATCAGCGAAGAAGAAGCTTACAACCTGATGAAAGTGGCAGCAACACTTCAGATTACCGCAAAAGGTCAGCCGGTGCTCTATTATGGAGAGGAGATTGGACAGGGTGGAGCCAACAACTGGCCGCTCCAGACAAACCGCCGCGACTTTGACTGGACAGAGCTGGAAAAACAGAAAGCAGACAGCAACAGTATTTACAACCACTACAAGACAATGCTTGCAATCCGCAATGCGTACACAGATGTATTTGCAAGAGGAAACAGAAGCACAGTTGCAGTTTCCGACGCAGATGGCTATGAAGTGATCAGCAGAAGTTATGGAAACAACACCTTATATGTAGGAATGAATGTGAAAGAGGCAGAGAAAGAAGTAGTGATCCCGGTAGCAGAGAGTGCCGGAACAGTTCTTAAAAACCTTTATGATGGAAAAACTTACACTGTTTCTGCTGACCGGAACGTTTCTGTTACCATTCCGGCAGCAAAAGATGGTGGAACGATTGTTTTGACAGCGGAGACAAAAACAGAACCGGCTCCGGATGAAAAACAGGATGATAAGAAGACAGATACAGCAGAGAGCAATGGAAATGCACAGTCTTCCGGAAACAACGCAAACCAGAGCACTTCTGCAAATAAGACAACTCCAAAACAGGAAGAACAGGCTGTAGCAGAAGTAACCGTGCAGGAGGAGAGTTTTGCAAATGTGATCGAGGCAGTGAATAAGGCAAAAACCGGAAGTAAAATCCGTGTAAATCTGTTAAAGACAACAAAGATTCCAGCAAATGTGTTCGAGAGTATCAAAGGAAAAGATATGAACGTAACCTTCAAGGTAAGTGATCAGGCCAGCTGGATCATCAATGGAAAAGATATCACCGGTAATGTGACAGCACCGATCGATCTTGGTCTGGTTGTGGGAACAAGTGATATTCCAAAACAGAAAGTGACAGCGCTGGCAGACGGAAATGAAACCATCCAGCTTTCCTTAAATTATGACGGAGTATTTGGTTTTGAGGGAATATTGAGACTTTCCGTTGGCACGGACCACAGTGGAAAAATAGCAAATCTTTATTACTATAACGAGACAACCGGTAAGTTTGAGTATTATCAGGCAGTACAGGTAAAAGAAGATGGTACTGTAGACTTTAAGTTCTCACATGCATCCGATTATGTCATCGTCTTAAATGACACAGATATGAGCCAGACAACAGGCAGTGTGATCGCAAGTCCGAAGACTTCGGATAACACACCGATCGCAGCAGCAGTGATATTATTACTGTTTGGCTGTGCGCTGATGGGAACCGCATACAGAAAAAATAAACACTTCTAAATGAAATTCATAAGATGTCACTAAAAAAATATGCCGCACGAAAAAATACCTTTTCGTGCGGCATATTTTGTGTATGTGAAGGAAAAATTAATTTTCTTCCACGATCACCACGCCCCATGGTTCCAGCGGAAGCGTTTCCTGTTCCATTATTTTTCTGCCGGACAATAATTCCGTGCCGGAAAATCCTTTGCAGATGGCGGTCTGTTTTTCACCGGAATAATTGAAGTAAAATCGTACCCGTTTTCCAAAATCATTGACACCTTCCCGGATGATCAAAGGAAAGTGGCATTCCGGATGTGCTAAAAGTGTTTCCGGAAGCGAGGCAAAGTAATGAACCAGAACTTTTTCCAGAAGAGCACCGTCAAACATGCTGGAGAGATACAGTGCCGAACCTTTTCCAAACTGGTTGACTGTGGCAGCTGCATATTTTTTCCAGACCGGGTGATCGTAGAAAAAGAGCGGTGTGGCGGTATCACAGGTCACAAGATCCATCCAGTGCAGACATTTGCTGCTGTTTGTGCAGGATTCATCGGAACATGACGAGCCGGCATCGGAAGCCGCATTTTCATGACCGGAGCAGGATGGATGAGCCATAAAATCAGGCAGTGTTACCGAAACATCCACCGGGTAGGTATATTGGTCATAGTGGATACCAAGACATTCCTGTAAAATGTGAGGCTGTGTATCCGCATAAATTTTTAACTGTTCATCTGAAAAACCGGAACGGAACGTCGTGATCAGATGTCCGCCGTTTTTTACATAATCAGAAATTGCGGTGAGCAGATCTTCGGAAGCACTGTAAAGTGCAGGCACGATCAGGCACCCGTAGGAAGAAAAATCACGTTCCGCAGAGGAGATCATGTCGTACTCGATATTTAAATGGTACAGAGCATCACCAAGCCAGCGGGCAACAGTGTTATAGCTGTAATTGCCGAGGGCTTTCAATGGGAAAAGACGCAGTCCGGTCAGGGAGTTATTGTCAAGCAGGATGGCAGCACGGTTTTTCTTTTGCAGGTTTTTAAGGTGGGTGCCGATCCGCTTCCAGTCTGCGCCGATGGATGCAGCTTCCCGGTAAGTCTCATTTTCGGAAAAATCGTGTGACAGGATGCCCTTCCAATAGCTCTCAATCGCATTGTGGATCGAGTGCCAGTGCCAGTACATGACACTGTTGGAGCCGTTTGCAATGTGGCTGTAGGCCTGAAGCCTGAGCTGCCCCGGATATGGAAGCCATGCGATATTTCCCTGAGCCTGTGTCTCTAAAACAAGGTAATTGTCTTTCTTTAAGCTGCGCGAGATGTTGCCGCAGAAGGTGATCTCCTCTCCGGTAAGAAGTGACTGGGAAGGATGATAAATGTCACATCCGGCAACGGTCATGCATCTGGCAGCTTCGTACTGGTTGACCTCCGGCTGATAGCCGATGGAATGGTCTGTCCAGTCGTAGTCGAAGTTCTGTGTGATGAACTGATCCGGGCGCTTGTATCCGGAAACGATCGCAGCCTGCCATGCTAAAAATCTGGTCACAAGCAGACGCTGGAATTTGGCAAATTCAGCGGCAAGGCTTTCATTGATCGTGCCACGGATATCCGGGAAATCTTCCCATGTGTTGACGCGGTTGCTCCAGTAGTCCAGCCCGAACTCGCGATTGAATTCATTGATATCCGGGTATTTTTCCTTTAAATAATCGACAAACATTGCCTGGACACGCGGACCGGCAGTGCCGTAGCTTTTGGTCTCATTGTCCAGCTGAAACCCGATGATATGCGGAACATCTTTGATATGTTCCATCATTGCGCGGATAACCCGCTCGCAGTGGAACAGATAGCCTGCGTGTGTGATATCCATATTCTGTCTTGCACCATAAATGTTCTGACCGTTATTGGTCAAAGCCAGAATATCCGGGTATTTTTTTGCCAGCCATGCCGGGATGGCGTAGGTCGGTGTCCCGACAATGACAGAAATATGGTGGCGTGCAGCCGCCTCAAGCATTTTATCGAGATGTGTGAAATCAAAGATACCGTCTTTTGGCTCGATGGTACTCCAGGTCGATTCTGCGATACGGATCGTGTTCATGCCTGCTTTTTCCATCATTTCCATGTCTTTTTCCACGCGGTCATATGGAAGGTATTCCGAGTAATAAGCTGCCCCGAAAAGTAAATGGTCTGTTTTCATATTGTCCCCCAAAAAATATTTTCATATTGACAATCAGTGTGATTTGATATATCATCATCTGATAACGCAACCGATTGCGCAAATATATTATAGCATCAGGAAAAACAAATGTAAATCCGATGTTGATACGAAAAAACAGAATTGTTACCGGAACAGGGCATAAGTGAGCAGAAACAAAAGATTGTTTGGAAAATATGTAAAAATGTCATTGCTTTTTTTCGGGAATAGGATGATAATAATATTGTTGCGCAAAGGATGCGCAGCATATCAGGGCAGGACAAAGTAACATTGTGGCAGGAGCGCGAGCGATGCAGGAGCCACAACACAATTCAGGGGAAGTAACTGCTTTGAGGAAAGAAGGGGTTTTATGGGGAATGAAGAGAAGAAAAATATAACGATCGCAGATGTGGCAGAAGCACTTGGTGTTTCAAAAACCACTGTCTCAAGAGCCATTTCAGGGAAGGGACGGATTGGGCAGGAGACGAGAGACCGTGTATTAAAATATATTGAGGAGCATGACTATAAGCCAAACGTTATCGCCAAAGGGCTGGCGCAGTCAAAAACATATAATCTTTGTGTGGTCATGCCGGGAGAATATGATGTTGTGGATCTCACGTTCTTTCAGGAATGCTTATTCGGGATTCAGGAGATCGCCGGAATTATGGAGTATGATATTCTGCTTTCCATCTGTAAAAATAACGATATCTCCTCGCTGGAGCGTATTATCTCAAACCGTAAAGTAGATGGTGTGATCCTGATGAGGACGTTTGTGGAGGACCGGCAGATTGAGTATCTTCAGGAAAAAAAAGTACCATTTGTGACGATCGGTTCCTCCAATTATACAGGTGTGATCCAGATCGACCACAATCACAAAAGTGCGTGTAAAGAACTTACATCCATTATTTTAATGAAGGGAATGAAGCGTATTGCACTGATCGGCGGAGATGAGAACCATGTGGTCACACAGAGCCGTCTGCGGGGATTCCGGGAAGCTTATGAAAAAATGGGTGAGGTCATTGATCCGACAATGCTTTTTTTGAATCTTGATAATCATGTGGTGATCGATAAGATCGTGGAAGAGGTACTCGAGCGAAAGGCAGAATGTATTTTGTGTATGGACGATGCGGTGTGCAGCAGGGTATTGAAAAAGCTGCGTGAAAAGAATGTCAAGGTTCCAAAAGATATCCGTGTGGCATCTTTTTATAACAGCTCCGTACTGGAAAATAATGTGCCGTCCATTACATCACTTTCTTTTGATGCGAAAGAGCTTGGCATGGTTGCATGTAAAACGGTATTGGATGTGATCGAGGGTGCGGAAGTGGAGACAAGAACATTGCTTCCATACGAAGTTGTCCTTAAGGAGTCTACAAAATAAAATAGGATGAGAGAAAGCAGGTTTATTTTGCGTGAAAGAAAGTGCAGATTCTGTAGTGTTTTTACAGGTTGCGAAGGGCAGATATCAGCGCCCTCTCACAAGTCGTGATTTTATAGGTTTATGAAAAGAAAAACGGTACAGACGAAATATGATGTTCCTGTTCGCCGGGCATTCCGATAAGCCTCTAAAGAGTCTTATCTCCATGGCTCACAAAGGAAATCATATTTGTCTGTACCGTTTTTCTTTCATTTACGTTGTGTGTCCAGCGAAGCTGGACCACACTAGCCGGTGTAAGTCCGGTCACGGTAATCGCCAGTGAGCCGTGTAGCTAAACTCGGTGCGTTGCAGTAATGCAGGGTACTAAGCGAGTGGATAAAGTAACCTCGGTAAGAGGGGCGAGCAATTATGCAGACCGTAACATAAAGTGAATTCTGCCGTATCGTTAGAAAGGTCTCTGAAAAGAGAGCAAAGGGAAGCTGAACCTTGGGCGTATGGGTGAAAGCCATGGAACGTGCGAAGAAACTGGAAAGCAGCACGGAGGAATCCCTCGGTATATAGGAAACGGTATGTATGAAAAGTGTGGTTCGGAACTGGAGAGACCCTACCCATCACCGAAAGGTAAAAAGAAAGCGTATAAGCTTGGCGAAATCGTATTTCTGATGGGAGGGAGTCGGAGAGGAACATAGTACCAATAATGACTGTGCAAGAAAACGCAGTCTATGGGAAGGTTCCTTGCTTCATTCATGTTTGTAGAGAGGGTAAGAGTGAGAGAATGTCATGCAGACTAACAACTCCAAGGAAAAAGTTCGACAACTTCAAAACAAACTATATCTGACAGCCAAGAAATGTGATA
>OLOG01001070.1_pt1 | contig 19076 bp, 11 predicted proteins | sample 1672351 | NCBI WGS metagenome assembly OLOG01 (sample SAMEA3136674, study PRJEB25190) | human gut metagenome | biome: human gut; feature: human-associated habitat; material: faeces | place: Austria | collected 2013 | reverse complement strand
CGTTGCGATACCCTGTTCGGCGCTACCTACATGGTCGTCTCCCCGGAGCACGCCAGGTGTGTAAACCGGGTTGATCCCTCTTGTCTCCAAGGTCTCAATAATGACTTTTCCGGTGTTGGTCTCGTATGCCTCGTCAATCTCTTCCGGTGTGAGACTGCGTGCACATGGGATCGGTCCAAAGAAATAATCCGCATGAGTCGTTCCGTAAAGCGGAATATCCCTTCCTGCCTGTGCCCAGGAAGTAGCCTCCGGAGAATGGGTATGTACGATACCGCCGATATCCGGATACTTTTTGTACAGTTCGAGATGGGTTGGTGTGTCGGATGATGGCTTCAAATCACCCTCGATTTTATTTCCCTCTAAATCCATAACGACCATATCGTCTGGTGTCAGTTTATCGTAATCCACACCGCTTGGCTTGATGACAAAGTAGCCTCTCTCACGGTCAATCCCGCTGACATTGCCCCATGTATAAGTGATCAAGCCTCTGCGCGGCAATTCCATGTTTGCTTCGTAAACCTGTTTTTTTAATTCTTCTAACATGCTTTCTGTCCTTTCTATATCCACAAAATCCGCCGCTGTAAACGACGGATTCTGCCTGTTTCTTATCTATAACTATTATTTTATAAATGTTCGACTGCTGCACGCTCAATTGCAAGCCCTTCGTTGTAGCGTTTTAAGAACTGATCAAAGCCTTCCACATCGGCAGGAACCGGATCTTCCGTCACGCCCTCCTGACCGCCAAAAACTCTCTTGCTCAGATAATCGGCAAGGCTTTCGCCCTCTTCTTTCTGTGCCATGTATGCTGCAAGAAGCGCGATACCCCATGCGCCGCCCTCACCTGCCGTCTCCATAACGGAAACCGGTGTGTCGATCGCTGCTGCCATGATGCGCTGTCCGACTACCGGAGTCTTAAACAGACCGCCGTGCCCATACATCTTGTCGATCTGTACGCCTTCCTCTTTGAGCAGGATATCCAGACCATCCTTTAATGCGCCCAGTGCCGTAAACAAATGCACGCGCATGAAATTTGCAAGATTGAATTTTGCATCCGGTGTACGGGCAAACAGAGGTCTTCCTTCATCAAATGCGGTAATTCCTTCTCCGGAAAAATAGTTGTATGCTAAAAGGCCGCCACAATCTGCGTCACCTTCGAGTGCTTTGTTGTATAAAACGGAAAACAGCTCATTCTTGTCAATCTTCATGCCAAAGCTGTTTGCAAACTCTTCAAACAGGTTGACCCATGCATTCAGATCGGATGTGCAGTTGTTGCAGTGTGCCATGGCAACCGCCTCTCCGGATGGCGTGGTCACCAGATCAATCTCGGTGTGCACATTCTTCAATGCCTTTTCCAGTACGATCATTGCAAATACGGAAGTACCTGCGGATACGTTTCCGGTGCGGACAGCTACACTGTTGGTCGCTGCCATGCCGGTTCCGGCATCACCTTCCGGCGGACATACCGGAATTCCTGCTTCCAGTTCGCCATCGGTATCGAGAAGCCTTGCGCCCTCTGCGGTCAGCGTTCCGGCATTTTCTCCGGCAACAAGAACTTTTGGCAGAATGTCACGGAGTGACCAGTCAAAGCCGTATGGTTCTGCCAGCGCATCAAACTTATCGAGCATTGCTGCATCATAATCTTTTGTATTACTGTCGATTGGGAACATTCCGGATGCATCCCCCACGCCGAGTACCTTTTCCCCAGTCAGTTTCCAATGGATAAATCCTGCAAGCGTGGTGAAAAATGCGATATCTTTCACATGCTCCTCTTTGTTTAACATTGCCTGATACAGATGGGCAATGCTCCAACGCTGCGGAATGTTATAGGAAAATTCCTTGGTCAGTGCGGCTGCTGCTTCCTCTGTGATTGTATTACGCCATGTACGGAACGGCACGAGAAGCTCCCCAGCCTTATCAAATGCAAGATATCCGTGCATCATAGCGGAAAATCCAATCGCACGGATCTTTGTCAGTGTCACACCATACTGTTCTTTTACGTCCTTTTTTAAATCCCGGTAGCAATCCTGTAGACCGCCCCAGATGTCATCCATGGTATAGGTCCAGATTCCGTGATCCAGGCGGTTTTCCCATTCATGACTGCCGGATGCAATCGGTGTATGGTCTGCATCGGTCAGTACCGCCTTGATACGTGTAGAGCCAAATTCAATTCCGAGAAATGTTTTCCCGGACACAATCTCGTCTTTTCTTTCCACTGTTTCTACCTCTCTTTCTGTCATAAACACCTGCCTTTGCATTTTACAAAAGCAGATGTTACCTATCTTTTATCTGTAAAATACCTCTCCAAGCATCAGATCACGCTTGAAATCACGGATTCTGGTATCTTTGTCAATGTATACCGCTTCAATGCCCATGGCTGCTGCCCAGTCACCCATCTGCTCTGCCGTCAGGTCATAGGTAAATGCGGTATGGTGTGCGCCGCCAGCAAGAATCCATGCTTCCGCTCCAGTGTAGATATCCGGTTCCGGAGTCCAGAAGTTGGTTGCGGTCGGAAGTTTTGGCATTGGCTTTTCTGTCTTCCTGCACTCTACATCATTGATGATGAGACGGAAACGGTTGCCCAGATCGATGAGGGATGTCGCGATTCCGTGTCCTTCCTTGGATGTAAATACAAGTCTTGCCGGATCTTCTCTGTCTCCCATGGAAAGAGGCTGGCACTTGATGCTGATCGGACCGTCTGCGATGGACGGGCAGATCTCAAGCATGTGTGCTTCAAGAATTCCTTCTTTTCCTTTTACTAAATTGTAGGTGTAATCCTCGAGCATGGATGTTCCCTTTGCATCCTTCATGCCTGCGGTCATCACTTTCATGAGACGTACCATAGCTGCAACTTTCCAGTCACCTTCTGCGCCAAAGCCATAACCTTTTTCCATCAGTCTCTGGATTGCAAGTCCCGGAAGCTGTTTTAATGCACCCAGATCGCCGAAGTGGGTAACAATTGCCTGATAATTCTTTTCCTGCAGGAAACGCTCAAATCCAAGTTCAATCTGCGCCTGTACGGCTACATGTTTCTTAAACTCTTCCGGATCTCTTCCCTCGAGTAAAATCTCATATTTGTCGTAGTATTCATCTACAAGTGCGTTTGTATCAGACTGGGATACGGCTGCAACAGACTCTGCGATCTCGTTTACCGGATAAGCATCTACTTCCCAGCCAAACTTGATCTGTGCTTCTACCTTATCGCCCTCGGTAACTGCTACGTTTCTCATGTTGTCTGCGACACGCATGACACGGATGTGGCTGCTCTCTACGATGCCGACTGCGGTACGCATCCAGCTTGCGATCTTGTCAACGACTACCGGATCACTCCAGTGTCCGACAACGACCTTACGCTCCATACGCATACGGCTTACGATATGACCATACTCTCTGTCTCCATGTGCCGACTGGTTTTCATTCATGAAATCCATATCAATGGTATCATATGGAAGTTCCTCATTGAACTGTGTATGTAAATGCATCAGAGGTTTGCGATACTCCTGCAGTCCAAGAATCCAGGACTTTGCAGGGGAGAACGTGTGCATCCAGGTGATTACACCGGCACATGTCTCATCGTTGTTAGCCTCGTTGAATGTCTTGCGGATCAGCTCATTGGTAATGAGTGTCGGTTTCCATACGATTTCATATGGCAAAACGCCTGTCTTGTTTAACTCATCTACAATCTGTTTGGAATGCCGGGCTACCTTTGCCAGACATTCCTCGCCATACAGATCCTGTGATCCTGTGCAAAACCAAAATTTGTAATCCTTATTTAACAGCATACTCGTTCCTCCTTAGAATCAATGCTTTATATCGTTCGTTTTTATACTCTAAGTTTATAACTTGTATGCATGTATTTACAAGTTGTTTTTCATGCAAAAAATCAACAAAATTGTTGTCTTTTTTCATTTTAATCCGGCATTGTTTTGGTCAGATTGCACAAGCTGTCACCGGTATTCCATGCAGGAATTTCCCTCAATAAGCATTGGCTGGATGAGAACACTCTCCCCTTCCTCTTTTTCTCCGTTCTGAATCATGGAAAGGAGCAGTTCTGCTGCCATGGCGCCAAGCTTTTCCTGCGGATGGTCAATGGTTGTCAGCCGAAGCCCCTGCTGGTTCGCCAGCGAAGAATTATCATAACCGGTCACCGAAACATCTTCCGGAATACGCAGTCCTTCCTCCTGTAATGCACGGATGACAAGCTGTGCCGTCTGATCGTTATAACAAACGACCGCATCCATCCGCCCACGAAGCGTTTTTCCTGCCATTTCACGGATTGCTTCATAGGGATGGATTTTGCGGTCCTCCGTATGAAACCACACCACTTTATCCGGATCATACAAAATTTCCGCCTCCTGCAGTGCCCGGACATACCCTTTATGACGGTTCTGTCCCTGCATGTCATCCGCCTTAAATACTCCCACGATATTTTTGTGCCCGTGATCCGTCAGATACTTTGTGATCATATATCCCCCCTGAAAATCATCCAGCAGCACATGCGGTTTGTCTTTCATCTGTGGGAAACATCCCTGGATAAACACGTATGGAATATGCGATTTTTCCAGTTGTTCGTACAAATTCATATGCCGGCAGAAAATCTGGCTTTTACTCGGTTCAATGATAACCCCGTCAATATCCTTGCTTAAAATTTCCTGCAGGCATTCCGCTTCCCGTGTCCGGGAATTTTTTGTATTTTTTAGGACAATGCTATACCCTGCACCGGTCAGCACATCATCAATGCCCTGTATCACACGGGGAAAAATATAGTCTGACAGATAGGTTGTTACAACAGCAATATTCTTGGACGGATGTGCGTGCCGCATCATTTCCGAACAGAATGTACCGCGCCCGTGCTCTGCGTATATATATCCTTCATTCTGCAAAATCGCCAATGCCTTGCGCACCGTCTGACGGCTGACCTGATACTGTGCGGAAAGCGTATTTTCCGATGGCAGTTTCTGCCCTGGTGCAATCTCCCCGGAGACGATCTGTAAACGCAGCTGTTCCATCAGTTCCTGATATTTTGGTGTGTTTCCTCCTGTGATACTCTCCATAATATATATCCCCTCTTAAAAAAGCAGATACAGCCTATCCGGGCTTCTCTACTAAAGTTGTACCATGTATGTTTACTTGTACGGTCAGTGTAACACAGGTTTTTTCATATGTCACTAAAAGAATTGCACAAAAATACTGCCCTGCATTTTTATAATAAAATTATTGTGTGCTACAGTCCAAGCACTTTTTTCTTTGCGGCCGCAAACTCTTCATCCGTAAGTGCACCTTCCGCATGAAGCTTTGTCAGCTGCGTCAGTTCTCCGGAAGTGGATTTTGCTTCTTCCGGCTGTTCTAAGTCTTCGGTGTCTTTTACATAGGATGCCTGAAATTCCCCATTGATCTCTGCAATCTCTTTCTCCCCACGGATATAGGCATCATACATATCAAACAGATCCATGCCGCTTCCTCCCACGCAGTCGTCCGGCTCCTGCCAGGAACGAATCAGTGCAATCCTTTCTTCCTTTGTCGTGTCTTTGATCAGATATCCACTCATGATAATATTTTCCTCCCTACCGGCGATATAACTCCGGATTCTTCTTTTTCATTTCCAGACCCTTTTTGTCATCTTCTTATCTATCTGTTTTCAGATTACATATCGTATATTCTACCATATTTGTTCTGTTTTTGATATACTCAATGTACTTTAGCCCGGTCAGCACTCATATTTGTTCATTGAAGCACCTGTTGCAAAAAAGAAAAGCCCTGCAGTATACAAAAACCGCGGGGCTTTTCTTGCTTAGTTTCTTTTAAAAATCGACATCCGTATCGTAGTAGCAGCACTTTAAGAGTTTCTCCATCTCCTCCTGACTTGGCTGTCTTGGATTGGAACCTGTGCATGCGTCAAGAATTGCATTGGCCGCAATCTCCGGAAGTCTCTCTAAGAATACCTCCTCCGGTACAAATCCCTGCTCGGTCGGGAAGCTGTCTGCACCATAGTTTTTAATGCAGTGCGGAATGTTCAGATCATCGTTCATCCTGCGCAGATGTGCGATCAGAAGCTCCACCTTTTCATCCAGTGTGTTTCCGCCAAGTTTCATGAAATCCGCAATCTCACCGTAACGTTTCTTTGCCGTCTCATCCTTTGCATTAAATGCGATAACCTTCGGCAGATACATTGCATTGGCTGCGCCGTGGATGATGTGTGCGCCATAATCCGCAAACGCTGCACCTGTCTTATGTGCCATGGAATGTACAATGCCAAGGAGTGCATTGGAAAATGCCATACCAGCCAGACACTGTGCATTATGCATGGAATCTCTCTTTTCCATATCTCCGTTGTAAGATGGGATCAGGTCACTCTGGATCATCTTAATCGCATGTAGCGCAAGCGGATCGGTAAAATCGCAGTTTGCGGTGGAAACATATGCCTCGATCGCATGTGTCATTGCATCCATTCCAGTGTGTGCCACCAGTTTCTGCGGCATGGTCTCTGCCAGATCCGGATCAACAATCGCAACATCCGGTGTGATCTCAAAATCTGCAATCGGATACTTGATTCCCTTCTCATAATCTGTAATGATGGAAAACGCCGTAACTTCTGTTGCAGTTCCGGAGGTTGAAGAAATCGCACAGAAATGTGCTTTGTTGCGCAGTGCCGGGATGCCGAATACCTTGCACATATCCTCAAAAGTAATATCCGGATACTCATACTTGATCCACATTGCTTTTGCCGCATCAATCGGAGAACCACCTCCCATAGAAATGATCCAGTCTGGTTCAAATTCTCTCATGGCAGCCGCACCTTTCATAACTGTCTCTACAGATGGATCCGGCTCTACATTTTCAAATAACTGTGTTTCAATCCCTGCTTCTTTTAAATATGCAACAACTTTATCGACAAAACCAAATTTCTTCATGGAACCGCCGCCAAGAACAAGCATTGCTTTTTTTCCATCCAGATTCTTTAATTGCTCCAATGCTCCTTTTCCATAATATAAGTCTCTTGGTAATGTAAATCTCATCATGATATGTATTCCTCCTTATTACACATTCATGCGCTCCGTCATTGGCACTTCCGGATCGCTTTTCTTATTTCCAAATGTAATTATAGCACTGTTAATTTTTTAACGCAATAGTTAATTTGTTAACAATGTGTAAATATTAACGAAATACATACAAATTTATCTTTTTTACGCTGCTACTGTCAGTTTTATAACACTTCTCCCCTGCTGCCACAGCCGTTCATAAACTTCTTTACATTTTTTAAAGCGGGCAAATGTCCGAATTGCCTCACATTCATTGCAGTATACTTTCCAACATCCGCTGCATTTGCTGTTTCTCCCTGCATTTTCGATAAATCCAATCACATCTGCAAGGGGATAGCCGAGAAAAACACCTATTTCATGCGGAAAAGATTCACTCTGTTCTATACGTGCTTTCAAATGCTCAAATACATAAGGAAACTCTGTACTTTCATAGCCATATCCTGCCAGAAAGGTACTGACTCCTGGTTTTTTTAATTCTTGTGAAAGGAGGGAATGTCGATAGATATAGATCAACGCTGTGTGCTCCTGTCTGCGAAGTACCATCAAACATAATCCTTTGCTTCTGAAATGGGCGTTCCATACATTTAACTGCTGGCAGAGCTCGGACTCACTTCCATACTTCATAGTAAACAAATTTGCACTTTTCAGCGAGGCAAGTGTCGGAGAACAATATGTAATAAGATATTTTTCAAACATTCCCAAAACTCCTTTCAAAGAAAAATGAATCACAATGTTAGTCAATGCTAACTAATAGGGTTTTAAAAAGCAGCCCGCGCTGCTTTTTAAAAGTTAGGTATCTCTAACTTGTTTTAAATATACCATGATACTATTTATTTGTCAATCTTTTTTATCAGCTATTTCCTTTCTTCAACCTACTCGTTCTCTCCGGCGATATCATATTCTGGTCCAATCAGCTGCACACTATCACATACAACTTCTTCTGCCAGACAGACATCTGCAAGTGCTTTCATGGTAATTACCGCAAGCTCTCCGCTTCCATTGTAAAGCGGCTTATCCCCTCTGTTTGCAAATGCCAGATTTATATAAGCTGTACCGTCGCTATATGTTTTAGCTATCGTCAGATTTTCCATCTCTGCTACGCTGTCATTTCCTGCTACAGAAACAAATTCCATGCGGGATGGATTATAATTAATTACCTGACCGAACGCATTAATATTTTCAGCACATTCAGCCGAAACTATAATATTAAAGATTTCTCCTGCTTTCACAGACTCTCGATCTGCTGCAAGATGTGCCTTTCCGGAAGCCTTTCCGGTCTGTTTTGTACCGCCATCCAGTTTAAACATCGTAAATGCATAATCATAGACATCGTAGACTCCATTCATGTTCACATCTCCGCTTCGTTTCTGAATCTGATCAACAAAATTAGAACCATCTTTCAGGCAAGTTCCCAGATAGTTTTTCATATTTGTATAATCACCTTCGGCAACTGTTTCATTCTTATTCGTACTTCCAACAGCAAACGGTTTACTTCCGTCTTTCTTAAATACCGGAAGTTCATGGGATGCGAAGTAGTTACGGATCGATTTCACAACTTCAAGCTTCAGATAACGTGCACTGACGCCGCTAAGAGGAACGACTTTCGCATTTTCTTCTACTTCCAGATCGGCATTATATGTCCAGTCATCCTGAGAAGCGCCGTCCCACTCAAGTTTCCAGTGTTTTCCGTCGAGACTGGAATATACATTCATTTTCTGCACACAGCCGCTTCCATAGTTATCGCGCGGATAGTATTCGAAACGGTCAAGCTCATATGCCGCTCCGAAATCATAGATAAATGGAGTGCGGTCCCCGGCGACATCGCCTACTGCGAAGAATAATCCGCGGAAACTATGATCTGTAGCATATTTCAGTGCACCTGCTTCATCTCCGCCGGTCCATGTCACTGTTCCAAGCGCACCGATTTCATTTCTCCACGGATCTGACAGTGAACTTGTCACAAACACTTCACTCCATGCAGAGTAACCTTCTGCATTTCTTGAGCGTATCTGATATGTATGTTCAGAATGGTATTCCAAATCATCATGCACATAAGACAGCGCATTCCCCATTGTATACAAGCGTCCGTCTACAAGCATCTCATATGCAGCTGCTCCCGGAACTTCTGTCCAAGTAAGACCAATCGATACGGATGTTTTCACTTCCTCCGGTACGCTTAGTCTCGGCGCCTGCAGTCCAGCATGTTCTTTTTCTGCCATACGGTTAAATTCACTGACAAATCCTTTGATTTCTACCGTCTGCATCTCTGTCTGAGTATCTGCCTTTGCCAGTTTTACATGCAGTTTCGGAGCGCATTTTACCTTTGCCACAAGACCTTTCAATATTTTTTCTTCTTCTGACGCATATGTACGGATCACAGGCTCTGCTTCGTAGAACCATACAGCTTCTCCGGCCTTTGCTTCACACGCTTCAAACTCTGCCAGACACTTCATTTCTTTCATTTTCAGTTCGCAAGCTCCGTTGACTGCCGTAATGCTCTCCGGCTTTTCGGTTAAATGTACTACAAAGGTAGTGCTGCGAAGCTTCTCATATCCTTCATAATTTCCGCTGGAAGTCTCCGCTGTCAGAATCGCTGTTGTTCCTTCCACTTTGGAAGTATATGTTGTGGAAACATGATCTCCATAAGAAATGTGATCGATCGTTCCGTATGTCTCATCTTCTGTTGTATCATTCTTAATATAAGTTCCGTTATCCTCGTACACGGTATAACTTCTTTCTCCTGCAGGCCAAAATTCTACAATCCGATTCGACTTATTAATCTCGTCCGGTGTATTATTTTCTTCATATTTCGGAAGAATTGCCCCGTTTTTCACAAATACCGGAAGCTTCCATAATGGAGCCTCAAAATTATTGAGTACCTGACCGCCTGCATATTTTTCTCCTGTAAGATAATCAATCCAGATTTCTTCTTTATCCGGCAGATAAATATGATTTCGCACATCATTTCCCATTTCATCTGCCGCCGTATTTTTGTAAACCGGCGCAACAAGAATATCAGACCCAAACATAAACTGATACTGCATCGTTCTGCTGTACGCATACTCATCATCCGGATATTCTAAGAACATCGCACGAATCATCGGAAGTCCTGTATCATCATTTCCTGTTTCAATATTAGAAGCGGATGCTGCGCTTGTGTAAATATATGGCATAAGCTCTGCTTTCATTTTCATATACATTCGGTTGATTCCTGTATATGGATCTCCGAAAGTAAATGGCGCTTTCATATAACTTCCCCAGCCATCCATATTAAGCATCTGCGGCGTAAAAGATTTCCACTGGAAATCCCGGGCTGCAATCAGCGCTTTTCCACCGAAAATTCCGTCCATATCACTTCCGATATTTGGATTACCACTCAGAGAACTTCCAATATACGTTGGAATATGGAAACGGATATATTCCCAGTTTCCTCCGGTCTGATCCCCACTCCACACACTGTTGAACCGCTGTGAACCTGCCCAACCGTCAAGGGAAATAATGTTTGGACGGAACTGCTCACTTGTCGTAATAATGTCGTAGGCTGTTTTTACACCGTTAAGCTGAAAAGAATATCCCGGACCTACCCATGCAACATCTGTTTTTAATGTTGTAGCGCCTCCAATCGAAACCTCTTTTTTAAAGTCTCTAAGCAAATGCCAGTATGTCTGGTTATCTGAATCCGGCGCCAGATTACTCTCGGTCCAGAGTCCTGCTGCCACCCCTTTGCTGTTAGCATACTCTGTGAATCTTGCAAGGTTTGCTACGTTCGCATCGACTGCCGCGATACGTTCTTCGGAACTGGAACCATCTTCATTAACACCACCTTGAACATAATAACCATTTTGTCCATATCCGCCGCCATATCCGTCATTCGGAAGAAAATATCCGAGCGGCATATCATATTTTATGTAATCATCCAGCACAGCCCTCGCAGAATACTCATACGGTGCATCTACATCTGTTGGATAATTCTCTGTTGCAACAGTCGGACGCTCCCCATTCAATGATTCCGAGTGCTGTCCTTCTGATAAACGATATCCGGTTGCCATACCGCTTTCATATTTTGTAATCCCCTCACTGTCAAAAGGCTGTATTCCCTTAACGTTCCAAGCCTTCTCCCCGGCTTCTTCTGACCAGCCGTCACGGTTATAACAATTCAAATGTCCTTCATAAAATCCATATTCCGGAAGCAGCAACGGATTTCCTGTAACGTGATAATATCCACGCAATAAATCTTGCACTTTGCGCCGTTCATTCTCGGCATCGGTAATAAAATAGTATGCACTTAGTTTAGATTCTTTGTGGACTGCACTTACGATATCTTCTTTCGTTTCTCCAAAGTCATAACATCCATCTGAAAATGTATTTCTTAAAACGCCGTAACCCGCAGTTGTAAAATAAAACGGATTCGGAGATGCAACACCTCCGTCCATCCACGCACTCTCATTAACAATCTGGATTGTCTTTCCCGTATGTACAAAACGACCATTCTGTGTGCCGCCGCCATAGAATTGCTCTTTTTCATGTTTTACCAGCTTCTGAACTGTCTCAACGTCAGTCAGCGTCAGCGCTTCTGCTTCTTCCATAACAACAGCGCCATTTCTTCGAATACTCATTTTGGCTGTGGCTTTCTCAAATACAACTTCTGTTGCGCCACACTGAATTACCGCTTCCTGAGCTCCTTCCACGATAACCGCTTCCGGTTTTGTATACCATTCAGACTCATCCGGACACTGCTGGATCTTCGCTGTATGCGCCTCTTCTCTCGGTACCGCATAACTTGCAAATATTCCTGTCGGGTCTACGTCATAGCGAAAAATCGTTTCTTCCAGAAATGTAATCTTTCCTCTTACCTGATTCCCAAACACCAGTTCCACAATATTGGAAGCGGTTCCGCCCATTACCTCTGTAACGTTGTCAAGCCGTCCGCATCCTGCCTCTGCCTGCAGTTCGCCCCTTTCGTTTGCCGCTCCAGTCTGCTTTTCTTCACTCATCATTTTTCCTCCTTTTAAACGCGCTTAGCTTCCTGAACATTCGCCCCGCAAAATCATATTTCTTCCGGCAAATGCATTTTCGAAAGTCTGCCGCGACTTATTTTACTGAATATACCCACATATTTTTAATCTGAGGTTCCAGTTCTCCGTAAGCCCACAACTTTTTACTTCTGGAAACACTGTTCGGATCATGGATCTCTATCATTCCATTTTTCCATCCACTCAGAACGATATAATGCCCCTCTGTTGTAAATGTTCCCGGGCCCATGCTGCAGATAATCGGATGACCGCTCTCTAACTGTTCTTTCACAGAACTCTCTTCAAGTCCCAGCTCCTCGCCCTGAATCCCAAACTGCTCACATCCCGTTGTCATCAAATCCCAGCTTGTTCCGGCCTCACTGTAATATCCCTGCTCCTGTGCATAGTTAGCAACTGCAAGCGGTGTAACAGAAGTGTCCTGTCTAAGTCCTGCCGCTACCATTGCAAGACAGGTAGGTCCACAGCCGCTGATTGCAATATTGCTGTCACCGTACGCACCATATCCCCATCTCTCATCCCACTGGATCAGAAGCGGAATACTTCCTTCACGGATTTTCTTCAGCTGATCTGCGTTATTCACAGTTCCCTGCAGCTTTGGATAGTTTTTCACAAATTCCAGTGTCTCCGGGTTATTTGCCAGCATCAGCAGCAGTTCATCCGGATATTCTGCCTGATGTTCTAATATCTCTTTCATCTCTGAATACGTTTCCGCCATCTTGGTAATCTGTGCAATGCTCTGCTCTCTTGTCAATTTCTGCGGTGTATTGCTTACTAACTGCGGTGTTGACTCGTCTTTCTGCTCTTCAGGCTCTTTTTTCTCCGGCTCTTTTGTTTTATCTTCTTTTTCAATCTGTTCAACTTTATCAGAAGCAGCCGGTTTTTCTTTTTCAAACAGACCTGCAAGTTTCTTCACGCCGACCGCAGCAAGCGCGATCATACCGATGACCATGAAAAGCATAACAAGTAATACTGCCGCACGCAAAAGCTTTCTTCTCAGAATCCGCTTTCTTCGTTTTTTCCAGTCCTTTTTCCTGCCCATATATTTCCATCCTTTATAATAAAAGGAAGATACCGGTGCACTTCCAAATATCTTCCTTACCCTTAACTATTGCTCTTCTTCCTGTGGCAGATGAATCATGATATGTACATCATCAAGTTGCTTCTGCTCTACCTCTGCCGGCGCACCCATCATAATGTCCATTGCATTTTTGTTCATCGGGAACGGAATAACTTCTCGAATGCTCTCTTCGCCGCAGATCAGCATAATCATACGGTCAACTCCAGGTGCAATTCCTGCATGCGGCGGCGCTCCATAGCAGAATGCATTGTACATCGCCGGGAACTTTGCTTTCACATCATCTTCTCCAAGTCCAACAAGTTCAAATGCCTTAATCATAATCTCAGGATCATGGTTACGGACAGCTCCTGAAGAAAGTTCTACGCCGTTACATACAAGGTCATACTGATATGCAAGAATCTCTAATGGTTCCTGTGTCTTTAATGCTTCCATTCCGCCCTGCGGCATAGAGAATGGATTGTGGCAGAATTCCAGCTCTCCGGATTCTTCACCAATCTCATACATCGGGAAATCAACGATCCAACAGAATTCATAGCAATCCTGCTTCATATGTTTCTCACTGGCTGCACCAAGCAATTTACGAAGAACACCTGCTGTCTTCTGTGCTGTCAATTTCTTTCCTGCAGTCAATCCGACAAAATCTCCTGCTTTTAATCCAAGTGTCTGAATTACTTCTTCTTTTCTTGGCTCTAAGAATTTAGAAATACCGCCAACAAGATTTCCATTCTCATCTACTTTAAACCAGAACGCTTTATTCGCTGTCTGTACTTCCACTTCTGCACAGATCTTATCGATCACTTTTCTTGATGCGCTGAAACCATCTACAACAATCGCTTTCACAATCTGGTTTTCAAATGGTCCAAATCCACAATCTGCCATTACCTCTGTTGCATCCTGAAGAACAAGATCGATTCTCAAATCCGGCTTATCTGTTCCATACTTGTCCATTGCTTCCAGATACGGAATTCTTGCAAATGGCAGTGTAGATGCGCTCTTATATACGCCATATTTTTCAAATACAGGCGGAAGCACCTGTTCAATTACCTGGAACACATCTTCCTGAGAAGCAAATGCCATCTCCATATCTAACTGATAGAACTCTCCCGGTGAACGGTCTGCTCTTGCATCTTCATCGCGGAAACAAGGCGCAATCTGAAAATACCTGTCAAATCCAGATGCCATCAAAATCTGTTTAAACTGCTGCGGTGCCTGCGGAAGCGCATAGAATTTGCCCGGATGGTTTCTTGCCGGAACAAGGTAATCGCGTGCTCCTTCCGGAGAAGAACATGTCAAAATCGGAGTAGTAATCTCAAGGAAATCCAACTCACTCATTTTCTGACGAAGTTCTGCTACAATCTTACTTCTCATTACGATTTTTTCTTTTACAGATGGATTTCTCAAGTCCAGATAACGATATTTTAATCTTGCATTTTCATCAGCTTCTCTTGATTGGTTGATTTCAAACGGCAGTGCGTTATAAGAACATCTGCCAAGAATACTGATCTTCTCCGGAACAACTTCAATATCTCCGGTCGGCAGATTTGCATTCTTACTGGAACGCTCTCTTACGATACCTTCTATAGATAATGTTGTTTCCTTATTGACACCGTCAATAATCTGCATCATCTCTTCTGTCTCAATAACAATCTGTGTTGTTCCATAAAAATCTCTCAACACTAAAAATCCCAGATTTTTGCTGACTTTACGAATATTTTCAAACCATCCTGCGAGAACAACTTTCTCCCCAATATCAGAACTTCTTAATTCATTACATGTATGTGTTCTTGACTGAACCACAAAAATCACTTCCTTCTTTTCCTTCTTCTTTACCTTTACTTCCACTCTCTTGACAAAGGCACAGTGTCATATGCACTTGTCAAGAGAGGGATGCCTAAAATACATCACGATTATAGCATTTTGCGACCATGTTAGCAAGTATATTTATAGAAAGAACCTGTAAGATGCTGTTTTCCGTATTTCTTTTCATTTTTTAAGAAATTCTTTAAAATTACACCAGAAATTCCTAATTTTTCACTGCTATACTAATCTCAGAAACGAAAAGAACTGGAGGAATATAGAGATGAAAAAACAAAAAAACGGATTTATTAATTTTATCTGCTCCCTTATCCCGGGAGCCGGACCAATGAATATGGGACTTGAAAAGCAAGGACTTAGTATTATGACTTTATTTTGGGGTGTAATTGCCATCGGAGTGCTTCTTCATATGGAGTGGATAATTCTTGCACTTCCTGTTATCTGGTGCTACAGCTTCTTCCACACACATAATCTGAAAAATATGTCTGAAGAACAATTTGCCCAGGAAGAAGACAGATGGCTATTCCGTCTCGATTATCTGATCGACAACCACAAAGAACTGTTTCAGAAATACCGTATGTGGATTGCAGGTGCTTTGATCGTTGCAGGAATTTGTGTTCTTGTACAGGAACTGATAGATTTATTCTGGTATATCATCCCGGATTTTCTGTATGATACCGTTTACCACACAACCGGTCTTCTGTCTGCTTTTGTAACAGGCGGCGTGCTGATTGCTATAGGAATTGTAATGCTTCAGAAAAAACAGCATTCCGATTCAAACTAAACACTTTCTTTTCAACACCGGTTTTTAACAAAAAATCATCCTCTGGGATTCCTGATAACAGAATCTCTCCGGAGGATGATTTTTTATATTATTTTGCGAGAAGCATCATAATCTCATTGCTTCTTGCAACAAATTTTGTCATTGCTTCTGGTGACAGCGGCTGATTACTTAATACAGCCAGATCATAGAGCTGTTCGCAGAAAAGATTTGTATGTTCCCCATCTTGATGTTCCAGAACATATTTTACAAGTGGATGGTTCGCATTCAATGTTAACGTTAATTCCGGCGCAAACATATTTGCATCCATACCATACATATTATACATTTTCATCATTTCCTGCATACGGCGTGATTCTTCAGATACTGTAACCATAGAAGCCACTGCATCATTTTTTAATTTTTCAAGTTTGACATTTAATTTATCATTATTTAATGCTTTCTGGAATACAGACTTGATCTCTTCAGCCTGTTTCTGGATTGCTTCTTCATCTTCTTTTGCGATTTCTTCTTTAAATGTATTCGTCAGATCCGCATCGATTCTCTGGAATTTAATTCCCTGATTTCTCTGCTCTAACTGAGAAATGAATGCAGAATCAATATTATGTGTCAGAAGTACCGCATCCAGCTTCTCTTCCCGGAACATATTGATGTACTGGCTCTGCTGCTGTTCATCTGTCACATAGTAGATAACTGTCTTATCCTCTTCCTTCACTTCCTCTTTTGCATCCTTTGCTGCTTCAAGAGAGCCGCCATTTTCTTCTACACATTCTTTTAATGTAAGATATTTATGGTCGATATTCTTAAATAAAATGTAATCGCTCATCTTATCACAGAATTTTTCGTCCTTTAAGCAGCCGAATTTAATAAATGGACTGATATCATCCCAGTATTTCTCATAATTCTCTTTATCTGTCTTGCACATTCCCACAAGCTTATCTGCTACTTTCTTGGAAATGTATTCAGAAATCTTATTGACAAATCCATCATTCTGAAGCGCACTTCTTGATACGTTCAATGGCAGATCCGGACAGTCGATTACACCTTTTAAGAGCATTAAGAACTCCGGAATCACTTCTTTAATGTTGTCTGCAATAAATACCTGGTTGTTATACAGTTTAATCGTACCTTCAATAGATTCATACTCCATATTGATCTTCGGGAAATATAAAATTCCTTTCAGATTGAACGGATAATCCATATTTAAGTGAATCCAGAACAGCGGTTCTTTATAATCCAGAAATACTTTTCTGTAAAATGCGATATAATCTTCTTTTGTACATTCATTCGGATGTTTTGCCCAGAGCGGTGTTGTATCGTTGAGCGGTACCGGACGCTTGTTGATTTTTACTTTTTCACAAGCCGGGGAAACTTCTACCATTTCCTTCTCGCCATTCTCATTTTCCTGCTCTTCCATCTTAGCATCTTCATGGATATGTTCTACAACAACGTCATCATCTTTTAACTCTTCTTCCGGAATGGTCTCATATTCCTGTTCTGCATTTGCATTAGATAAGAAAATCTCTGTTGGCATGAAAGAACAGTATTTCTCAAGAACTTCCCGTACGCGGTATTCATTTGAAAATTCTACGCTGCTCTCATTCAGATACAGTGTAATCTCTGTTCCGACAGTTGTCTTATCCCCATCTGTCATATCATATTCGGTTCCGCCATCACATGTCCAGTGAACCGGTATAGCGCCTTCTTTATAAGACAATGTATCAATATGCACTTCATCTGCAACCATAAATGCAGAATAGAATCCAAGTCCAAAGTGACCAATGATCTGATCTTCATTTGTCTTATCCTTGTATTTCTCAAGGAATTGTGTTGCGCCGGAGAAAGCAATCTGAGTAATATACTGCTCCACTTCATCTGCCGTCATACCGATACCATTATCAATAAATTTTAATGTCTTTTCTTCCGGGTTTACAATTACCTGAATATTCGCCTTATAATCTTCCGGGAAACTGTATTCTCCCATAATTTCAAGCTTTTTTAACTTTGTAATGGCATCGCATCCATTTGAAACAAGCTCACGAATAAAAATGTCGTGATCGGAATACATCCATTTCTTAATGATTGGGAAAATATTTTCGCTGTGAATTGAAAGATTACCATGCTTTGCTGCCATGTTAACACTCCTTTTCTTTATATCAAACTATATGTTTACAAATTCGAGGCATCTTTTTGCCTAAATCCTAGTCTAATACGTTCAAAATTAAATGTCAACAGAAAATTAGCACTCTTTTCAAAAGAGTGCTAATAATTCCGTGAAAAATATAAATTTTCTCTAAAGTTGTTCTATTGCGTAATCCTGAAAGGCACTGTTTATTCTATGCTCTTCAGCGATTCTACCATATCGATTTTACGCAGTTTGAAATACATCACTCCATTTACGATCATGGAGAATAAAATCGTAAATATAAAGCTGTAAATGTAACTTGGAAGGTTGATAGTTCTTCCGAACATAGCTGCCGGGACTTCCACCGTTTCAATAATAAACAAGTGAAGAATCTTGCCAAGTCCTGCTCCCACGATTGTACCTATCAGCGTCAACAAAATATTTTCCCTATAGACATACGCTGCCACCTCCGGGTTGTAAAAGCCTAACACTCGCAAAGTTGCAAGCTCCCGCTTTCGTTCCGCTATGTTAATGGTATTCAAATTGTAAAGCACCACAAACGCCAAGCCTCCCGCGCAAACGATGAGCAAAATAACGATAGCGTCAAGGCTGTCCACAGAATTAAGGAAACCTCTGCTTGAATCATTTTTAAAGCTTATTCCATAAAACTCGTCATTTGAAATAAGCTGTTCCTTGAAAGAGTTTTCATCAGTGTCTTTCTTTAGGTCAATAAAAGAAAGATTATAAACAGGCTTCTCACCGTAAACGCTCTCAAAATCCTCAGGGGTGATGTAAATATAATGCAAAGCATAGTTCTTGCTTACTCCGCCTATCTTGAACTCTTTCTCCTCATGACCACTGAGCTTTATAGTAATAGTGTCACCCGTTTTCAGGTCAAGAAGCTTTGCAAGCTTTTGTGTTATGATAACAGAACCGCTTTTCACTTCAAGGTTTGAGCCATTCTCAGCAGATACAAGATCGATATAATCTCCCATATTTTCAGGAGCTTTCGGCACGATCATAGAAACAGACTGGTTTTCACTTTCATTTTCTGCAATGCCATCTGTACTCTGCATAAGCATAGATTTGTCTACCTGTGCGATACTGCTTATCTTGTCCTCCAATTGTTTCTCGTCAAAATCAGCTGAATTAAGCACTGCAATACCATCATACAGAAATATCTCATTGAATTGCTTTTCGGCAATAG
>OLOG01001060.1_pt1 | contig 19223 bp, 18 predicted proteins | sample 1672351 | NCBI WGS metagenome assembly OLOG01 (sample SAMEA3136674, study PRJEB25190) | human gut metagenome | biome: human gut; feature: human-associated habitat; material: faeces | place: Austria | collected 2013 | reverse complement strand
GCAAAGGCGTTCTACCTTGGTGAAATCAAAAAAGGAGGCAATAAGTAATGGATACGAAGCTTATTGTTTCGGCCTCCCCGCACCTGCGCAGTGAGGAAACGACCCAGAGCCTGATGGCCAACGTGATCGTTGCCCTGTGCCCCTGTGTGGTGGCCTCTGCAATCATCTTTGGTGCGCGTGCCCTGCTGGTCACCGCAGTGTCCGTTGTGGCATGTGTGGCCTTTGAGTGGCTGTACTGCAAGCTGCTGAAGAAAGCAAACCCCATCAGCGACCTGTCCGCTGTGGTCACCGGCATCATTCTGGCCATGAACGTGCCCGTGGGCATGCCCATCGGCCAGCTCATCATCGGCGACCTGGTTGCCATTGTCGTGGTCAAGCAGCTGTTCGGCGGCATTGGCATGAACTTTGCAAACCCTGCACTGGTCGGCCGTATCGTGCTGTTCATCAGCTTTGCCGGTTCCATGAACAATTGGGTGTTCCCCGATGCAGCGGTTGACCAGCTGTCCAGCGCTACCCCGCTGGCTGTGGCTGACACCAGCAAGCTGAGCCTGCTGGACCTGTTCATGGGCGTGCACGGTGGTGTTCTGGGCGAGACCTGCGCTCTGGCCATCCTGCTGGGCCTGATTTATATGGTGGCCACCAAGACCATCAGCATCGCCATCCCCGCTTCTTACATCGGCAGCATGTTTATCTTCTACCTGATCTCCACCGGCAGCCTGCACGGCGCACTGGTCGGCATCCTGTCCGGCGGCCTGATGTTCGGTGCTGTGTTCATGGCAACGGACTACGTTACCAGCCCCTTTACCCTGAAGGGCAAGCTGATCTACGGCCTGTGCCTGGGCATCGTCACCTTCGCCATCCGTCAGTGGGGCAGCTACGCCGAGGGCGTTTCCTTCGCGCTGCTGTTTATGAACCTGTGGGTCCCCTTTATCAACGATTGGACCCGTCAGACTCCTTACGGCTATGTTAAGCCTGCAAAGAAAGCAAAGGAGGGTGCTGGCAAATGAATAAGAATTCTTCCTGGGAGACCAGTGTAAAGCCTGTTGTTGTGCTGAGCGTGATCGCACTGATCGTCAGCCTGCTGCTGGCCATGGTCAACTCCTTTACAGCTCCCATCATTGAGGATAACCAGAAGGCCGCAACGCTGGCTGCCTATGTGGACGTGATGCCCACCGTTTCCAGCGCCTCCGATCTGGAGGAAGTGACCGACTACACCACCGAGAACATCACCGGTGCTGTAAAGGCCACCGACGGCTCCCTGGCCATCAAGGCTGAGGAAAAGGGCTTTGACGGCGGCATCCTGTCCGTCATCATCGGCTTCGACACCAACGGCACTGTCACCGGCATCTGGGTGGATGCTTCTACCCAGACCAAGGGCATCGGCAGCAACGTTGCCACCGACAGCTTCCTTGCTCAGTTCGATGGCATGGATGGCACCCAGAACATCACCCTGGGCCAGGGCTACGACGCATACAGCGGCGCAACCATTTCCTCTAAGGCTCTGTTTGCCGCCATCAACGATTGCATCAACTGCTACAACGAGTTGGCATAAAGGAGGTTGGTAAGAAATGGCAAGCGAAAACAAGTCCAAGGTAAGCATCCTTACCAACGGCATCATCAAAGAAAACCCCGTTCTGCGTCTGGTTCTGGGCACCTGCTCCTGCCTGGCTGTTACCACGGCAGTTTCCAGCGCGCTGGGCATGGGCGCAGCCTTCACCTTCGTGCTGGTGTGCTCCAACATCCTGATCTCGCTGCTGCGCAACGTGATCCCCGCGAAAGTCCATCTGCCCTGCTACATCGTCATCATTGCAGGCTTCGTGACCATCGTTCAGATGGTGATGCACGCCTACATGGACAGCCTGTACACTGCACTGGGCGTGTTCCTGCCCCTGATCGTTGTCAACTGCATCATTCTGGGCCGTGCCGAGATGTTTGCCTGCAAGAACAATGTGGTGGATTCCGCACTGGACGGCATCGGCATGGGCATCGGCTACACCCTCACCGTGGTGCTGATGGCCTCCATCCGTGAGATCCTGGGCAGCGGCACCTGGCTGGGCTTCCAGGTCCTGCCCGAGAGCATGGCCAAGATGAGCATTATGACCCAGGCTCCCGGCGCATTCTTCTGCTACGGCGTGCTGATGGCCGGCTGCGTCTGGCTGGAAGGCAAGCTGGATGCCCGCATCGAGCGCAAGAGCTGCTGCGACCTCGACAACCTGAAGAAGGAGGCAGAATAAGATGTTAGTCAAACTTGCTGCGATCTTCTTCAGCATGATCCTGGTGAACAACTATGTGCTGGTGAAGTTCTACGGTATCTGCCCGTTCCTGGGCGTTTCCAAGAAGCTGGATTCCTCCATTGGTATGTCCGGCGCTGTTATCTTTGTTATGCTGGTGGCAACGGCTGTCACCTTCCCCATCCAGATCTTCATTTTGAACCCCGCTGACCTGGGCTACCTGCAGACCATCGTGTTCATCCTGGTCATTGCAGTGCTGGTGCAGTTCATCGAGATCTTCCTGAAGAAGTATGTTGTTGCACTGTACAATTCTCTGGGCGTTTACCTGCCCCTGATCACCACCAACTGCTGCGTGCTGGCCGTGACCATTCTGGTCGTGGACGACTACGGCGCAGACGTTGCTACCCTTGGCTTTGCCGCTGCCTACATTGAGGCTCTGGTCTGTGCCGTGGGTGCAGGTGTCGGCTTTATGCTGGCCATGGTCATGTTCAGCGGCGTGCGCAAGCGTGTGGAAGCCTGCGATCCCCCGGCACCCTTCAAGGGCCTGCCCATCACCCTGATCGCAGCAGCCATCACCAGCCTGTCCTTTATGGGCTTCGGCGGTCTCGTCGAAAACCTGTTCAACGTGACGCTGTAAGGGAGGAACAGGATTATGAATATTGTATCTGCTGTGATCCTCTGTACCATCGTGGGCGCGATCGGTGCCGTTGTTCTGGTGCTGGCCGCAAAGTTCATGGCGGTTGAGGAAGACCCCCGTATTGAAGAAGTTTCTGCCTGCCTGGCCGGTGCAAACTGCGGCGGCTGCGGCTACGCCGGCTGTGCCGACTACGCAAAGGCCGTTGTTATGGACGGCGTTCCCTGCGACAAGTGCGCCCCCGGCGGCCCCAAGGCTGCTGCCGCCATTGCCAAGATCATGGGCGGTGAGGCAAGCGCTGTGGAGAAGAAGGCTGTGGTCCAGTGCCAGGGCAACTCCGAGCACTGCAAGCCCAGCTACGAGTACAAGGGCATCCAGACCTGTGCCGCTGCTGCGACCCTGTACGGCGGCCCCAAGACCTGTACCTTTGCCTGCATCGGCCTGGGCGACTGCACCAAGGTGTGTAAGTTCGATGCCATCCACATTGTGGACGGCGTGGCCAAGGTGGACAAGGACAAGTGCACCGGCTGTGGTGCCTGCGCCAATATCTGCCCCAAGCACGTCATTATGATCGACGCAGGCGGCCCCCGCAAGCCCGTGGTCATGTGCTCCAATCAGGATAAGGGTGCTGTGGCAAACAAGCTGTGCACCACCTCCTGCATTGCCTGCGGCATGTGCGAGCGCACCTGTAAGTTTGATGCCATCCACGTTGTGGACGGCGTGGCCCGTGTGGACTACGACAAGTGCAAGGGCTGCGGCATGTGCGCCCAGAAGTGCCCCAAGCACATCATCCTCTTCCCGCTGAAGGACGATCCGAATCCCCCCAAGCCCGTGGTGAAGCAGGCTCCGAAGCCCGCTGCCGCTCCTGCCGCTCCGGCAGAGCCCGCCGCAAAGGCTGAGGAAGCAAAGGCTCCCGAAGCCCCCAAGGCTGAGTAAGCGGAACCCATTGTAATATGGTAAAGCGCCCCCATTGCTCCTTTGAGTGATGGGGGCGCTTTTTGGTGCAAAACCTCTCCGTCATCATCGCTGACGCTCGATGCCACCTCCCCTAGTAGGGGAGGCCTTGGCATGAGATTCATTTTTCAATCTGATCGCTGGCGCTCCAAGGGCATCATCTGCCGCAAGGCAGAAATAACGTTGCGTCAGCAGGGCAAACAGGAGCGAAGCGCCAGACCCCGAAAACGCGACGGCCTGCCAAGGGCTCCCCTACTAGGGGAGCTGTCACGGCGAAGCCCGTGACTGAGAGGTTTACCACCGGGAGCGGCTGCTGGGGGCTGAACCTCTCCGTCATCATCGCTGACGCTCGATGCCACCTCCCCTAGTAGGGGAGGCCTTGGCATGAGATTCATTTTTCAATCTGATCGCTGGCGCTCCAAGGGCATCATCTGCCGCAAGGCAGAAATAACGTTGCGTCAGCAGGGCAAACAGGAGCGAAGCGCCAGACCCCGAAAACGCGACGGCCTGCCAAGGGCTCCCCTACTAGGGGAGCTGTCACGGCGAAGCCCGTGACTGAGAGGTTTAACCCCAGCTGGCGAGCTTTGCGAGACTGAGAGGGCTCCGAAAACTTTTTTTAAAAAATCCCGAAAAAAGTGAAAGGAATCTGCGTTTCATGTATTATAGAGAGTGAAACTGCGAAGATACAACACAAAATTGCGCGATATATCAATGCGGCGGGCGTGCGGATAAGTTAGACTGCGCTACTCCCCGCAATATATTGCGACGGTTCATAACGTGCTGTATATCGCAGAATATTTTGTCTGAAAAGGGGAAGGGAAAATAAAATTTCACTATTGAAAATACTGGATATACATGCTATAATTACGATAATGATGTATCTGGTAAAAATAACCTGCCAAGGGAAAGAAAAACGACAAAAGTTGAATATCTTTTCCTCCGGTTTTGCCAAAAATACTATGATGCAGGGAGGGCTCCACTGTGCGGAAAAATCATCACGGAAAAAAAGATAGGCTGGTGAAGCGCGTTTTTGCGCTTTGTCTGGCGCTTGCGGTCATCTGCACCTGCCTTGTGCCGGTGTTTGCAACCGAGTACAAGGAAGTTGTTGATTCCGGCAACGAAGAAGTTGCCGGTTTTGGCGGGGACGAAGCTGCTGGTTTCGGTGAGCCGCGCGAAGTGTACGATGACAGCGAAGCTGCCGGTTTTGGCGGGGACGAAGTTTCCACCCGGCCTGTGGAAGGCGGCGAGGAGGAAGCCACCCGGCCCGCAGAAGGTGAGGGCGGCGAGGATAACCCCGGCGAGGGCGGCACTGTTAAGGAAACAGAGTGGGGCACCGTCATTGAGTACGACACCAGCACCAGCACCAGTACCGACCCCAGCTCCAGCACCGAGACCCAGTGGTCCGGCGAGGACGACGTGGTGGAAAAGCCTGATGACAAAGTGGTCGTTTCCGGCGACGAGATCAAAAAGCTGCAGGATATGGTGGTCTACCGCTTCTGGCTGAAGGAGCTGAACACCCTTGACCTGCAGGACATTACCGCTCAGGCACAGATCAACAATATGACGGAGAGCGAGTATCTGGCCCGGAACGGTGAGGTTCTGTGGAACCTGTACTTTATTCAGGCTGTGCCCCGGGTAGAGACCATCGCGGACTACAGCAGCTACATCGAGAATCCCTCCTCCAACCGGGACCCCAAGGGCGAACTGCGGCAGTTTGACTACTGGTACACGCTGGACGAGTTTGGCAACCGGGTGCGCCTGAACCTCACCGACCCCACCAGCAACATTCTGGACGACAAGACCACCACCGTGAACGTCTACGCCGCATGGAAGGACGGTACCGTGGGCTCCGATGAGGAAGAGGACGTGGATCACGAGGATCTGGTGGACAAGAACCCCGTGCCTGTGGATCTGGAAACCAAGGCCTCTGCCTCCTACAAGGACGAGGACGGTGAACTGAAGACCACGACCCTGCCGGTAGAGGTGAAGAATCTGCCCTCTGCCGCCCATAGCCTCAGCGTCATCCACATGGGTGATGATGATATGGAGCGCTTCTATGAGAGCCACGAGGATGATTTTGGAAGTATGGCTCCCATTCTGGGCCTGAGGATCTCCCCCAAGAACGCCAAGGGCGAAACGGTGCAGCCTGCCAAGGGTGATGTTGCTACCGTCACCGTCTCCGGTCTGGAAAAACTGCCGGAAATTGCGGCAATGGAAGAAGAGGAAGCGCTCACTGCCGATGCACTGAAGGTGCTCCACCAGAAAGACGACAATACCGTGGAAAAACTGGATGTTGTCAGCTATGAGAATGGCACCCTGACCTTTGAGACCTCCAGCTTCAGCCCCTTTGTGATTGCACTGGAATATCCGGATCAGGGAAGTGAAGACTTCGATAGTGACGGCATTGAGATCGTCAGCATTGAGATCGATGGCGTTGAGTACCCGAATGTGAATGATGGAATTGCTACGATCAGCAGCATCAGCGGCATTCAGGGCGATACAAAAGTTCCGGTTGGTGCAACGATTACACTGCGGGCCAAAAACGGAAAAACGCATTACCGCCACACATGGAGGCTTGCAAAGGATAAGACTAACACCGGTGAGGTAGTGTTTATTGATAGTAATGGACAGGAAGTTGCGGAGATTGTAGGCGAGAGAGATGCCTACAAAACAGTACGGATAAAGGTTACGAAAGCGGGCACGGTGACGATTTCTCACCGTTATGGTGACCCTACGAGCAAAGATCCGGAAAGTAACGGCGATGAACTGGTGATTACAGTTGTGGAGAGCGATAATCCGAAATCTTCTTACAATCTTTATGTTTACACGCAGGTTTTGGGCTATTCGGGTGATTACTATGGTAATAAAGCTGAAAATAAAGCGTGGAACGGCATGGCCGTTGGTACGATTTCAAATGTAGATGCTCCGAGTAAATACAATAAACGTACCTCAATTTATGACACGGCCGTTATTGCTACGAAGTTGGGAACTGAAATTATAGTTGATTCTGGACAGTTTCCTGTGATTCCGATTAAACAGGATGGCAAATACAAGGACTACTATTACGAATCACTCCCGAAAGAAATCCAAAAGGAAATTGAGAAGGATCCAACGAAAGCGAATACTGTAGGCACGTACACAATTGAATGGTACGAGGTCGTTGCTGCGGGTGGAGCCAATACTGGCAAAAACGGCGAGGATGGAGACTGGACGGGTGAAGAGAACTATAAACCCACATACACGAAGGGCATATATAAATCTCCGATTTCGTCGGTCAGTGATAAAAAAATGACGTACCATCTGGATGGTTTGATAGTGCTCCATGATACAACGCACATCAACGTCAAGTTTATGGTTCAGGATGTGGGTAAAGATACCTTTGCTCTAGTGCGTGATTATGGCGGAGCATTTACTGTCCCAGAAGGGAGTACTTCGATTTCGCTGAAAGCGATTGCCCGCCCGGATGTTATTGGTGAAGGTCAGACTGAAGCAACCTGCCCGAAAACTAAAACAACCCCAGATGGTACAGTTTACACCTTTGATGGTTGGTATACAAATCAGGACTGCACGGAAGGTAGCAAGTTTGATTTTGATGAAGATACCATTAAAGAAGATACAACTTTCTACGCAAAGTATGTGCCTGCTTCTGCAAACCTGACCGTCTCCAAAACCGTTACCGGCAAACTTGGCGACACCAACAAAGCCTTTACCTTTACAATTACCAAAGCTGATGGCACAGCGGCAAATATCACTGATACCAATATTGAGATTAGTGAAGCAGATCGTGCAAAGGTTGAATGGCTGGATAATGGCAAGTTTACGCTGAAAGACGGAGCTTCGATTACCTTCAAGAATCTGCCGAGTGACGAGTACAAGATTGTAGAGGAAGATTATTCTGGTGAGAAGTACGAGACCAGCTGGCAGATTGGTACAGACGGTGTAGTACATGAAAAGAATAGTACTGCAACTGTAACAATCGGTACAACTGAGCAGACGGTTCACTTCACCAACCATCGAACTCTCGAGCCTGATCTTGGTGTCCTCCTCGACACCCTGCCTTACATTGTCATCCTTGCTGTGGTGGCTGGCGGCGTTGCCCTGCTGATGCTGCGCAAGCACCGTAAGGAAGATGACTAAAGGGGGCTGACCGCATGGCGAAGAAGAAAGCGCCCCAGCGGCTGGCCGGTGCAGAGGAAAGCTGTATCAGCCCGGAGCAGGAAGCAATCATCCAGTGGTTCCGGACGGTGAAATTCCGCAAGAACCTGCTGGGCGGCGTGGATGAAGCGGCAATGTGGAAGAAGCTGGAAGAGCTTTACGCCCTGTACGAAGCCGCCATCCGCGCCGAGCGCACAAGGTACAATGTGCTGCTGGAAGCCTCTCCGTCAAAGCCTGACGGCTTTGCCACCTCCCCTGATAGGGCAACGACAACGACCGCCGCCAGTGGTGAACCCGGGAACGTAAACCTGGCTCCCACCAAAGTTGACAGTTTTGCCAAGGGCTCCCCTACTAGGGGAGCTGGCACGGCGACAGCCGTGACTGAGAGGTTTAACCCGGAATCTGACAGCTCTGACCCCCAAAAGGAGGCGCATTCCGATGCACCCGCTGGACAATGAAGCCCTGAAGCTGGGGGCACGGGCGGTGCGCCGCCGCAGGCTGGACGCTGAGAACCGGCAGGATTTTATCAGCCTGCTGGGCCGCGTTGTGGTGATCCTGCTGTGCGCCTGGGTGCTGTTCACGCAGGTGTTCCTGCTCACGCAGGCCAAGGGCAGCAGCATGTTCCCCGCGGTAAAGGATGGCGACCTGCTCATCTGCTACCGCCTGCAAAAAAACTACGCAAAAAACGACGTTGTGGTCTACACCCAGGGCGGCAAGCTCCGGGTGGGCCGCATCCTTGGGCGCGAGGGCGACCTTGTGGCTCTGGACGACAGCGGCACCCTTGTGGTGAACGGCGCGGTGCAGAGCGGCGAGATCCTCTACCCCACCTACGCAAAAGACGCGCTGGAGTACCCCTACACGGTGCCGGAAGGCTGCTTTTTTGTGCTGGGCGATTACCGCACACAATCCGAGGACAGCCGGGACTTTGGCCCGGTTCCGCTGGAGGATGTGCAAGCAAAAGTAATTACACTACTGCGGCGACGCAGTTTGTAATACCACGGAAGCCGGAAGAAGCTGCCAGCATCCTGCCTGTGAACCGCGGAGTTTGGGCCGCGGCACAGGAGTACGAACTATTTCTTACTAGGGAGGAATAACAATGAAACTGAAGAAATTCTTCGCGGGCGTTCTGGCTGCCGCCATGATGCTCACCGTCGGCGCAACCGCAGCGTTTGCAGAGGAAGCAGCTGCACCGATTACGAGTGTTGATGTAAGCAAGGTTTACAAGCTGATCGGTGCGGGCATTTCTCCTACAGAGACCTTTACCTTTGACATTAAAGGGAAGGAAGTTACCAATGCAGGAACCGGTGTGACGGGTGAAAATATGCCGGTACCTTCTATTGGCTCTGCAGCTTACACTGTTGAGGATGGTGCAAAGGCTGATGGCAACTCGAAAAATGTTACCATTGACTTTACTAAGGATGGGCAGCTGATTTATAATGCTGTTGGTGTCTATGATTATACTGTTTCTGAGAATGCTGGAAAAACTCTTGGTGTTGCTTACGACACCAAGACTTATACCATGCGAGTAGTTGTTGTAAATGGCGAAACTCGTGGCACCTATAAGATTAATTCGGTTCAGTTCATTGATAGTGTAACCAAGCAAAAGGCTAACACTGTGTCTTTTGAGAACACTTACAGTGCAAACACGCTGAGCGTCAGCAAGAATGTTACTGGTGCTTTGGGTGATAAAGCCAAGGACTTCCAGTTCCACGTGAGCTTTACTAATACTAATGGCACCGAAAAGACTTGGACTAATGCAATCACCGTAAAGAAGACCGCTCAGGACGGTACGAACTCTACGATTATTCTGGGCGAGGACGGTGGTTTCACCCTGAAAGATGGCGAGACGGTTGTATTTGAGAATGTTCCTGCAGATCTGACCTATACTGTGTCTGAGGATAATTACACCACTGATGGCTACACCACCAAGCTGAATGATGAGAAAAAGCGGGATTCTGGCAATGTGACTATGACTGCTGCCGCTGCATCCTACGCATTCGAGAACAGCAAGGGTGGCGGCACTATCGACACCGGCGTTATCCTCGACAACGCTCCTTACATTGCACTGCTGGCCATCGTTGCCATTGGTGGTGTGGCCCTGATGCTGAACAAGCGCCGCCGCGACGAGGAGTAAGAACCTCTCAGGCGCGAACAACTTCCTTGACGGTTTTGCCAAGGCCTCGCCCTTCGGGAGAGGTGGCACGGCGTAGCCGTGACGGAGAGGGTGAGGACGCTGCCCAAGAGTCTATCGGTAGGTGATTGTCTGGTACTTTTACTAGAGCAACTTATCGTAACGCAGGCAGTTCCCCGCCAACTGGTTCACCCTCTCAGGCGCTTGCGCGCCAGCTCTCCCAAAGGGAGAGCTTCTGACGAAACCGGAAACTTTCTGGTATAACCACTTATTTGAATTTGCTTAACCGGAGGTGGGCTGTATCAACTGGCAGAGAAAAGCGTTGAGGGCAGCCGACTTTCTGGTGAGCACGGTGGTCGTGCTGTTCCTGGTGGTCGCCGGGGCGTATTCAGCCTATGCCCTGTGGGACAACTCGCAGGTGTACGCCGCCGCAGACAATGTTCAGGCAGAGCTTTTGCAGTTCAAGCCCAAGGCGGGCGCGGATAACGGCGCAAGCTTTGAGGAGCTGCTGGGCATCAACCCGGATGTCTGCGCGTGGGTCACACTGGACAACACCGCCATCGACTACCCTGTGGTACAGGGTGAGGACAACTTTACCTATGTGAACACCGATGTCTACGGTGATTTTTCGCTGGCAGGCAGCATCTTTTTGGATGTGAACTGCGACAAGAACTTCACCGATCCCTACTCTCTGCTGTATGGTCACCACATGGAAGAGAGCAAGATGTTCGGTGATCTGGATCTCTACAAGGACGCAGAGTTCTTTGCAGAGAACACCACCGGTGAGCTGATCCTGCCCGACCGCACCTATGATCTTCAAACCTTTGCATGTCTGCTGGTCCCTTCGTCTGAGAGCGCGATCTTCCAGCCCCAGCGCTGGGACAGCGACCTGCAGGGGTTGTACACCTTTGCGCAGGAGAACGCCCTGAACCTGAACACCGAAACGCTGGCCGCCATGAAAGCGGCGGGCGATGACGCTCAGGTGCTGGCGCTGTCCACCTGTTCAACGGAGTTTACCGATGCACGCACCATTCTTCTGGCGTGGATGATCCCGTCCGCGTCGGATTCACAAAGGAGAGGATGAAATGAGGTTCCGTAAAATCGCGGCAGCACTCCTGACGCTTGCGTTGGGGGTCTGCCTGTGTCAGCCGGCGGCATTTGCGGCCACCGCGGCTGACCAGCATACACAGCTGCAGGAGCTTCCGGTTTCCATTCAGTCCACGGGGGAAACACCTCTCCCAAAGGAAACACTGACTGTGGAACTTGAGGCTGTGGACAATGCGCCCCTGCCCGAGGTGACCACTCTGGAGATCACCGACGGCGAGACCGGCAGCTTTGGCCCCATCGATTATACCAAGCCCGGCTATTACGTTTACACCGTGCGCCAGCGCGCCGGTGTCAACACCCGCGGCACCTACGATGAAACCGTGTACTATCTGCGCGTTTCCGTGGTGTGGGACAACGACAAGCTGGTGGCCCGGATGGCTGTGCACACACAGGCCGACCTGATGGACGAAAAGGTGAGCAGCATCACCTTTAACAACAGCTACAAGGCCATCGAGACCCCGTACTACCCGGACCCGTATGACCCTGATCCCGTCACCCCGCCCACCCCTTCCACGCCAGAGAACCCGGCCCCGGCAGATGCCCGCCCGACCGTGACTGAAACCACCACCCCTAGTGCACCGGAGCCCACCGCCCCGGCCAGCGTGGTGGCGGATGCCCGCCCGGCCGAAGGCCCCAAACTGATCCAGACCGGTCAGCTGAACTGGCCCATACCTGTTCTGACGGCAAGCGGTCTGGTGCTGGTGGCCGTGGGTGCCTACCTGATGGAGCGCAGCAAGAAACGTGAAAAGAATGCGTAAAGTATCCCCCGGGCTTGTCTGCATCGTGCTGGGTGTGGTGCTCCTGCTGGCGGCTGGCGGCCTGTACGCCTACAACCGCTACGAGGATGCCCACGCCGGTGCCGAGGCCCAGACCGTGGTGGCCGACCTTCAGCAGAAGGTGGAGACCCCGGAACCGGAGGCAGAGAGCGGCCCCCTGGACCCCGAGCTCCCGGTGGTGGAGATCGACGGCAACGAATATGTGGGTGAGATCTCCATTCCCGCCATCGGCATTGACCTGCCGGTGATGAGCGAGTGGAGCTACCCCCGCCTGAAGATCGCCCCCTGCCGCCAGTTCGGCTCTTCCCGCACCGATGATCTGGTCATTGCGGCGCACAACTACGAGAGCCATTTCGGCAAGCTGACCTCCCTCACAGCGGGGGATAGCGTCACCTTCACCGATATGGACGGCATCGTGAATGAGTACGTCGTGAACAAGGTCGAAGTGCTTGACCCCCACAGTGTGGAGGAAGTGGAACACAGCGGCTACGCCCTGGTGCTGTACACCTGCACCTACGGCGGCAAGACCCGTGTCACCGTCTTCTGTGATCGTGCATCGTAAAAATCAAGGCTGAAAAACAAAAAGAAGCCCCAACATTCGTCGGGGCTTCTTTTTTACTATGTGGGAACTCTCTCCGTCATTGCTGACGCAATGCCACCTCCCTCTCAGAGGGAGGCTTTTCGCTGCCGTAAGGCTCCCTCCTAGAGGGAGCTGTCGCCGGAGGCGACTGAGGGAGTTACTGTTTTTTCCAGCGCCGCATCACGCCCATGCCCAGCGCATAGGGGCCGGTGTGCACGGCAATGGTGCAGCCGATCTGCAGCAGGACCACATTGCACTCACAGGTGGGGTACTTGGCGCGCAGGGCGGCGCGGGTCTGCATCCAGAGGCGCTTGCCCTCGTCGGCATCGTAGCCGTAGCCCACCGTGATGCAGTAGTCATCGGGTGTGCCGTTGTGTTCGGCCAGATAGGTCATCAGCAGGTCGAGGGCCTTCTCAAAGCTCTTCTGGCGGCCGCGGGCCACGCCAGCGGAGAAGATCTCGCCCTCCTTGAACAGGATCATGGGCTTGATGCCCAGAATATTGGCGGCACGGCCCGTGACTTTGCCGATGCGCCCGCCCTTGATGAGATAGTCCAGATTACCCACCGTGAAGAAGATCTGGTTGGTGATCTTTTCCGCTTCCAGCCAGGTCACGGCTTCATCCAGCGTACAGCCTGCATCCCGCATGGCCACCGCGTTTTCCACCACGATGGATTCGGTCACGGTGGCGGCGGTGCTGTCAATGACCTCGATCTTAGCATCGGGGAAATCCTCCAGCACCAGCTCCCGGGCGTTGCGGGCACTGCCCACGCAGCCGCTCATCTTGCTGGTAAAGCAGATGCAGAGCACCGGGCGGCCCGCCTCGGCATGGGCCCGGAAGGCGGTCTCAAAATCCTCCAGCGAAGGCAGGCTGGTCTTGGGGTAGGCCGCGGGGTTATCTACCATGAACTGGTAGAAATCGCGCACGGCGATCTCCTTGCCTTCCTTGCGGTAGTGCTCACCGTCCAGCGAGACATAGAAGGGGATGATCTCAATATTCAGTGTTGCGGCCGTCTCAGGAGTCAGGTCACAGGCGCTGTCCGTGATGATATCAAACATAGTCACGTTTCCTTTTCAATGCGGCGGGTTCTGTGGCGCGGATCAGACGTTGTGGTGGATGTAGGCCTCACGCTCGGCACCCACGGAGATGTAGGTGATCTTGCAGCCAATAGCCTTTTCCAGATACTCAACGTAATCGCGGGCTTCCTGGGGCAGATCCTCCCACTTGCGGGCGGCAGTGATATCGCAGTGCCAGCCGGGCAGATACTCCACCACGGGCTGTGCGGTGTCCAGAGCCATGCCCATGGGGAAGCGCTTGGTGATGGTGCCGTCGGTCAGCTTGTAGCCGGTGACCATGGGGATCTTCTCCATGTAGTCCAGCACGTCCAGCAGGGTCAGGGCAACCTCATCGCAGCCCTGGCAGAACACGCCGTAGTGGCTTGCCACCAGGTCGATGGGGCCAACGCGGCGGGGACGGCCGGTGGCTGCACCGTACTCGTGGCCAGCCTCGCGCAGGGCGTGCTTCTCTTCCTCGGTCATAGCCAGCTCAGTGACAAAGGGGCCGTCGCCCACGCAGGAGGAGTAAGCCTTCATCACGCCGATGCTGTTGGTCAGCTTGTGGCCCGGGATGCCTGCGCCGATGGGGGCGTAAGCGCCGATGACGTTGGAGGAGGTGGTGTAGGGGTAGATGCCGAAGTCGATGTCGCGCAGAGCGCCCAGCTGGGCCTCGAACAGCACCTTCTTGCCGGCGGCATCTGCGTCAGCCAGATACTGGCCCACGTCGCAGATGTAATCCTTGAAGATGGCGGCATACTTCTCCAGCCATGCCCACATCTCGTCCACGCTGATGGGAGCGGAGTGGTAGCTGCCCTCCATCACCAGGTTCTTGGAATCCACCATGGTCACCAGGCGCTTCTTCACGCTGTCGTCCAGGTGAAGCAGGTCGCCCATGCGCAGGGTCTTCTTCATGTACTTGTCACCGTAAGTGTAGGCGATGCCGCGCTTGGTGGAGCCGAACTGTGCGCCGGTCTTGGCCAGGCGGGCCTCTTCCAGGCCGTCCTGATCGACATGGTAGGGCATGGTGATGGTGGCCCGGTCGGAGATCTTCAGGTTATCGGGGGTGATGGAAATGCCATGCTCCCGCAGATTGTTGATCTCGCCGTCCAGATGATGCGGGTCGATGACCATACCGTTGCCCATCACGCAGACAACGTTGGGGCGCAGGATGCCGGAGGGCAGCAGGTTCAGCACGAACTTGCCGCGCTCGTTCTTCACGGTGTGGCCTGCGTTGTTGCCGCCCTGATACCGTGCAACGATGTCATAATCCTGGCTGATCAGATCGACCATGCGGCCCTTGCCCTCATCGCCCCAGTTGATACCCGTAATTGCAGTAAGCATAATAAATGACCTCTTTATCATTTTTTCAAAAGACAGCCTTTTCCGTGCACCTTGCCCGGGATACGCCACCTTGGGAATCTGTACCGCCCGCGGAAATGTCCGCAACAATACAACTATAGTATAGCACGAAACGCGGAACAAAAAAAGAGGGAAGAAATACTTTTCTCTCAATTATCCGCCAGGCGCTCCTCTTCGTGATGCTGCTTTAATTCTTCTTCCCCAGCTTGTGCACAGTGCCATCCGGCTCTTTGATCGAGGTGTTGTTCAGCTGGGCGCGCAGGCTGGCCTTTACGTCCGCAACATACTCCTGCCGCAGGGCCTGCTGCTCTGCCTTTTCGGCATCGGTCAGGCCGGTAGTTTTGCTCTTTTTTGCCAGCTCGTTGATACGGGCGATCTTCTCGTTTGTCATCGCAGTTCTCCTATTAGATAAAATGTGATATAATATGACCGGGATGCCCCTTCCGGCAGCTGCGGCTCTTTTGGCGAGGCAGCAGGAGGGAGCTATTTGAATCAAAGCAAGTATAACAAAGGATGAAACCGATGTCAAAACAGTTGAATTTTGCACAGCAGATGGACGAAGTGTTGAAAACGCTGGGGCCGCAGCGGCCAAAGCTGCTGCTCCATGCCTGCTGCGGGCCCTGTTCCAGCGCCGTGCTGGAAAAGCTGTGCCGGTATTTTGAGATCACGGTGCTTTACTATAACCCCAACACCTGGCCTGCCGAAGAATACTACCGCCGGGGCGAGGAGCTGAAAAAGTTCGTGGCGCAGGCGCACCCGCTGGGGGTCACGGTCATCGAGGACCACTACGACCCGCAGGAGTTCTACACGGCTGTGCAGGGGCTGGAAAACGAGCCGGAGCGGGGCGGACGGTGCACCGTCTGCTACCGTTTGCGGATGCGCCGGGCGGCACAGTACGCAAAGGAGCACGGCTTTGATTGGTTCACCACCACGCTCTCCATCAGCCCCCACAAGGATGCTGCCCGCATCAATCAAATCGGGCAGGAGCTTGAAGCCGAATTCGGCATCAGGCACCTGCCCTCGGATTTCAAAAAGCAGAACGGCTACCTGCGCTCCCTCCAGCTTTCGGAGGAGTACGGGCTTTACCGTCAGGATTACTGTGGGTGTGAGTTCAGCGCAAAGGCGAGGGGGTGAACCGCTCAGCCGCCTGCTGCTTGCCTCTCCTGCCAGGAGAGGTGGCATTGCGAAGCAATGACGGAGAGGTTTACTCCTCCCGCATTCTGGACACCAGAATCGCAAAGATGATCAGCCCCACACAGGGCACGATGTTGGTTGCCATACCAACAGCAAGACCGGCGCTTTCAGCTACCTTGCCGATGACCCAGGGCATCAGGATCGCGCCGCTGGATGCCACCGGCAGCATGATGCCCATGCTGGTCACGGTGGTCATTTTACCGGCGCTGGCCACGGCGGTGGGGTTCATACCGGCCATGGAGAAGGCAAAGGCGAACAGCAGCAGGATGGCAGGCAGCTGGCTGTGGGTCTGCATCATGGCAAAGTAGAAGACAGTGCAGAAAACCGCCATAAACACCATGGCCTTGCGGGGCTGCCGGAGCGGGAACACAAAGGCGATGAGCAGGCGGCCGATCAGGGTGGCACCCCACATCACGGTGACGGTATAGGCCGCCAGCGTGCCTGCAATGATGCCGCTGTCCTTGAAGTAGGTGACCATCCAGCCCACAACGCTCTGCTCGGCGGCGTTCTGGCAGAACAGCAGGCCGGTGAGCAGCCAGAAGCGGGAGGAGCGCAAAAAGCTCCAATCGGTGACAGCTTCTTTGGCCTTGGCACGGCCTGCCATGGGGGTGAACAGGTATACCAGCCAGAGCACCAGACCCAGCGCTGCCAGCGCCAGCACGGCCAGCGTGGTGCTGACCCTGGCCGCGGCAGAGATCAGAAAGGGGCAGAGCAGGGCACCGCAGGCGTAGCAGGCGTGCATGGTGTTCATGCCCCGGGTGCGGTCTGCAGAGTTGCCGCTGACAAGGATGGTGCAGGTGTTCAGGACACTGCCCTTGGCAATGCCCACAATGAAGAAGGCCAACGCCAGCAGAATGGGCAGGCCGGTCAGGCCCATCAGGCCGTAGCCCACCGCATAGCCGATGGTCAGCAGCAGGACGCTTGGCTTCATGCCCATTTTTCCCACCAGCGCACCGGCCAGCAGGCCCGCCAGCAGGTTGCCGATGCTCAGCAGGCTGAGCAGGGTGCCGGTCATGCCGTAGGCAAAGCCGTATTCTTCCTGCAGCAGGCTGACCACCACACCGCTGGAAATGGTGCAGATGCCGCTGAAAAAGAAGGTGACGAAGCCCGCGTTCCGCAGGCGGGTGTTCCGTTGTTCCATAGGGTTCTCCTTGCAGTATTCGGGGGCGCAGCGCCCGTAGTTGCTTTTATTAAAGCATATTCTGGTCAGAAAGCAAGGGCTGTTGCGCCAGCAGAAGCAAAATCAGCGCCCAGTGGAAGCGCCCTGCCGTTCGGTGGGGCGCTTCTGTATTTTATTTTGCGTCTCCTATTGACAATGATCGAATCGTGCGTTATGATATTGTACGGCATCAAACAGTTCTAAAGGAAACAATCCTGTTACAAACAATTCAAAAGGGAAACCATTATGCACGATGAAAGCAACAAACAGCCCTGCTGCATTCCTCCATGGGAGCCGCCGCAGGTCATCCCGGCACAGGTGCGCCGGGTGAACAACCTGATCTTCCGCAAGATCAACCAGTTCCACCGGGAGAACAACGTGGACAACGTGACCCCCATGCACGACTGGATCATGAGCTACCTCTACTGGCACAAGAACGACCCCGTGTACCAGCGCGATATCGAACGGGAGTTTTCCATCACACGCTCGACTGTGACGAACATCCTGCAGCTGATGGAGCGCAAGGGCTACATCGAGCGCCAGAGCGTGCCGCAGGATGCCCGGCTGAAGCGGCTGATCCTGACGGAAGAGGGAGGCCGCGTCCACGAAAAGACGATGCTCTCCCTGCACCAGACCGATGAGTTTGTGGCCGGATTGCTGACGGAAGAGGAAAACGCAGAGCTTCTGCGGTTACTGAACAAGCTGCGCAAGGGGCTGGAATGACCCCTGCAAATAAACTTCAGGAGGATTACAACAGATGATCAAAAAACTTGTGTCACATCTGGGCGAGTACAAGCGCGCCGCGATCCTGACACCGATCTTCTCTGCTCTGGAAGCCATCATGGATGTGATGCTGCCCACCATCATGGCCTTTATCATTGACCAGGGCATTGAAAAGGGCGATATGAACGCCGTTGTCAAGTACGGCCTGCTCACCTTCCTGGTGGCGGCCATTGCCCTGCTGCTGGGCGTGCTGGCCGGCAGGTTTGCTGCCACGGCATCCACCGGCTTTGCAGGCAACCTGCGCGATGCGATGTATGAGAACATCCAGCATTTCTCGTTCTCCAACATCGACAAGTACTCCACGGCTGGTCTGGTCACCCGTATGACCACCGACGTGACCAACCTGCAGAACGCGTTCCAGATGATCGAGCGCATGTGCGTGCGTGCCCCCGTCCATCTGGTTTTCGCGCTGATCATGGCCTCCATGATCAGCCGCTCGCTGACCATGGTGTTCCTGGTGGCGATCGTGTTCCTGGTGGCAGTGCTGGCAGGCATTATGGTTCCCACCTTCGGCATCTTTGATAAGGTGTTCAAGAACTACGATAACCTGAACGCCTCCGTGCAGGAGAATGTCTCGGCCATCCGCGTGGTCAAGAGCTTTGTCCGGGAGCACTTTGAGAACGAGAAGTACACCAAGGCCTGCGAGAGCCTGTACAAGCAGTTCGTCCACGCCGAGAGCCGCCTGAGCTTCAACAATCCCGCCATGCTGGTCTCTGTGTACGGCTGCAACATCGCCCTGAGCTGGTTCGGCGCACATTACGTCCTGAACGGTGCGATCACCACCGGCCAGCTGAACGCCCTGTTCGGTTACATTATGAACATCCTGATGGCCCTGATGATGCTGAGCATGGCCTTTGTGATGATCGCCATGTCCGCCGCTTCTGCCCGCCGTATCGTGGAAGTGCTGGACGAGACCACCGACCTGCCCGCCCCCAAGGCACCGGTGCAGCAGGTCAGGGATGGCGGCATCGAGTTCGAGCATGTTACCTTTAAGTATAAGCACGGCTCCGGCCAGCCTGTTCTGAACGATGTCACCTTCAGCATCCGGCCGGGCGAGACGCTGGGCATCATCGGCGGCACCGGCAGTGCAAAATCCAGCCTGGTGC
>OLOG01001057.1_pt1 | contig 19279 bp, 15 predicted proteins | sample 1672351 | NCBI WGS metagenome assembly OLOG01 (sample SAMEA3136674, study PRJEB25190) | human gut metagenome | biome: human gut; feature: human-associated habitat; material: faeces | place: Austria | collected 2013 | reverse complement strand
GTCGCGCAAGCGACATTCTTCCATTCCGCTGCAGTGCGATCCGCGCGGAGCGTTTATTATCGTATAGGGAACGAAGTTTCCTATACGATGAATAAATACGCGTCAGCGATTCTGCATGAACCCTTCGATTTCATCCGGGTCGCGGATAATCTGCTCCGAAAGGACTTCGCATCCGTCCTCCGTAATCAGAAGGTCGTCCTCGATTCGGATGCCGATTTCCCATTCATCGATATACAGCCCCGGTTCATCGCTGATGACCATTCCGGGAAGCAGCTTATCGTTCTCCAGCGTGTTGACATCGTGCACGTCGATTCCAAGATGATGGGATACGCTGTGCATGTAGTAAGTGCCGATCTCCTCCTCGTTTTCAATCAGACCGAGACGGATACATCCCTCCGCCAGCACCTTTTTGCAGACGTCATTCAACTCCCGAAGCGTCATGCCGGGTCTTGCCGTTTTTGCGATCGTCCGGTTTGCTTCCAAAACGACCTCATAAACCGCCCTCTGCTGCTGCGTAAAATGCCCGTTTACCGGATAGGTTCTCGTGATGTCCGCGCAATAGCCCTGATATTTTGCGCCCAGATCCATCAACAGCAGCGTGCCGTCCTCGCAGATATCCCGGTTGGTTTCGTAGTGCAGCATTGTACCGTTTGCACCGCTTCCGGCAATCGTCGGGAACGAAGTTCCATCCGCACCCTGATACATGATCTGATATTCAAAATCCGCCTGTGCCTGATATTCCGCCATGCCCGGCTCCAAATGCTTCATCACATACTGCAGTGCATTGTCGGTGATTTCGATCGCCGTTTTGAGCTGTGCGACCTCGTCTGCATCCTTCTGCATCCGCATCTGCGCCACATACGGGAACAGATTTCTGATCGGATGTCCCGGATACAGCGCTGCGTATTCCTTCGCCTTTACCGCATTGTAATCCGGCAGATCCTCTTGCTGATGGCGATAACAGTCAAAATACAGGCTTTTGACATCCTCGCGGGTCATCATCATATCGAACACCCCGTCAAAGCTTTCCAGGAAACGCACATCTTCGATCTGACTGATCTCTTTTGCCTCATCGACCGTCACCTTCCTGCCATACCAGCGCTCCTGCGTCGGGTCAGCCTCTTCTATAAATAGGATTTCCTTCGGATCGCGTTTCGTCTTTTTCATGAGCAGGATCATCCGCTCCCGGCGCAGTCCCGTCAGATAAAAGAAGTTGCGGTTCGCCTCAAACGGCGCGTACTCGTCCGCGCTCACATGTGTTTCAATTCCAGAAAATAAAATCAGTGCAGCATTTTCCTCCATCTGATCGAACAGCTGCTGTCTTCTTTTTAAAAAATTCATCTTTCCCTCTCATTTCTGCGCACGCTTTTTGCGCATGCCGAGTTTGTGTCAAGTGCGCGCAGACACAAATCTCGTGATTGAAAAAATTTATTATTCAATCTCCCTTCATTCTGCAGACGCTTTGCGCCATGCACTTTGCGGGCGCAAACGCGATCCCGCTTCTTTCATGTATTGGATAAATCCTCCGTTCAGTCGTTCTCTTCCAGCTCCTCCAGATTCTCGTCCGACGCAGACGAACCCATCCATGCCGCGACTCCAAAAATCAGAAGCACCGTTCCGACCACAATCCATACCGTGCTGTCCGAATGCATCCAAATCGCCGCAAATCCGCCGATTTCCAACGGAATAGCCGCGATTTTCAGTCCCCAGAACCGCAGTTTTTCTACATCGTTCAATTGCTGATACGCCTGCTTCTGGGCCACCACAGATGCTGCACACATAATAAAAATGTTGCCGGAGGCTTTGTGTCCTCTTAACAACCACGCGATTCCAAAACAAATCGCCGCCAAAAACCATCCAACAATCAGCAGCAGGAAGCTGTCGCCTTCAACGAAATCCTCCACATACTGATAGAAATCATCTTCTGTCCCGTAAAAATAGAGATATGCGTGTCCCTCGGACGGCTTCTGCACCGTCACTTCACCGTTTCCGACAAGCGCTACCGCCGTCAGCTGCGCATCCTCTCCCAGTCCCCAGATCTGATAACGGGTGTCTCCATTTTTTCCGCCCGGGTAAAATTCGTCAAACCATTCCAGACCGCGAACATTATCCTCCGTCAGCTCTGTCTGATCGTCCAATGCAGCTGCGACATGATCCCCCCGGACTGTGTAGCTGCCACCATCCTCTTTTTCCCAGCCGGAAGAATCCTCATCCTCTTCTTTCTGATAGATCCATTTTTCCACTTTCAGATAATAAAACTGCCCATCCAGAAACTTTCGCGGATCGGAAACCAGATCGCCGGTCAGTGGAATCTGCGTCACCACAACTTCCTGCTGCGTGTCCTGATTTTTCCATTCCTCCAGATCCTGCATGGTGACAACCGGTGCGTCATAAAGCGCCTGCGCACGCGCACTCGTATCTTTCGTATCAGCTGCGCAGAACACAATTCCCGCAAGTACAAAAAATATCCCCAGTCCGATGAAAAATTTTTTCACAATCCGCTCCTTTCCATAGCTGCTCTATTTCGGGGTATCCGTCAAAAAAAGAATTGAAGCCTCTTGCATTCCTGTCTTATACTGATAGTACCTGATAATATAGGAGGGCTTCCACATGATCCGTTTCGCTGTAATCGGCACAAACACCATTACCGATAAATTTCTCCAGGCAGCCTCTGCACTGCCTGATTTCAAGCTCTGCGCTGTCTATTCCAGAACGCTTGCGCGGGCGCAGGAGTATGCACAAAAAAATAACGTTTCGCTTGTCTTTGATTCTCTGGAGGCGTTGGCCAACTCAGACCAGATCGACGCAGTCTACATCGCCAGCCCCAATTTCTGCCATGCTGCCCAGAGCATCCTGATGATGCAGCACCACAAGCATGTGCTCTGCGAAAAGCCGATCGCCTCCAATGCTTCGGAATTTCAACAGATGTATGACACTGCCATAAAAAATCAGGTCATTCTGCTCGAAGCCATGCGCTCTGTCTTTTCTCCTGGTTTTGCAGCGATCCGTTCCCTGCTGCCTGTGCTTGGAACAATCCGGCAGATAGATTTTTCTTTCTGTAAATATTCCAGCCGCTATGACCATTTCAAAGAGGGGATCATCGAAAACGCTTTCCATCCTGCACTTTCCAACGCTGCCCTGATGGACATCGGCGTTTACTGTGTCCATCCGCTCGTCTCCCTGTTTGGCATGCCGGCTTCGATTCAGAGCAGCAGCATTTTTTTATCCAACGGCTTCGAAGGCGCCGGCACGGTTCTTTTACAGTACACGGATATGCAGGCAACGCTCCGGTATTCCAAAATCTCGGATTCTTATCTGCCGTCCCAGATTCAGGGAGAAGCCGCAACCCTGCTGATCGATAAAATTCAGGATCCCCAGCAGCTCACGCTCCTGTTTCGAGACGGTCATACCGAAAATCCGAACATTCCAGCTGTTTCCAACAACATGGTCTACGAAGCAGCTGAATTTGCCCGCTTAATCGACCAGCTACAGCAGGCGCTGGAAAATGACTCAACGGATGGGATACCTTCCCTCATCCGTCATTCCTGGCTGAAAGCATCCTGCCTCGAGCTCGAAATCATGGACACCGTCCGCAGGCAACAAAAAATTCTTTTTCCGGCAGACCACTGAGGTCTGCCGTTTTCATTCATGACAATAGAATGCTCGCAGAGCGTGCATTCTATTGTTTCGGAAAGAGCTTTCTCCGCCATAAGCAGCGGTAAAATGCACTTTTCTTTTTACATCGAAATCCACCCAAACGCATTTGCCACGGAGCTGATCAAAATGATCGCCGCAAAGATCGGGCATAAATACCGAATCATCACGTTAAAAATCTTCTTTCTCCGAAATGTGCTCTCGCCGTGCATGACTTCTTCTTCAATGCTTTTTGTTCCAACTACTTTCGACACCAGCAGACAGGTGGCAATTGCTGCGATCGGCATCATAACAGAGTTTGTCAGAAAATCAAAGAAATCCAGAAACTGCATTCCGATCAGCTTTACCCAGGACAACGGGCCGTATCCCATACAGGATAAAGTACCCAGCCCCAGCATGATCACGCCAACCAAAACAACTGCCTTCTTGCGTCCCCAGTGAAGCTCATCCTCAAAGGTAGACACTGCACTCTCTGTCAGTGCAATCGAGCTTGTGATCGCTGCAAATAACACGAGTACGAAGAATAAAATTCCAGCTACTGTTCCAAATCCCATGCTTGCAAACACTTTCGGAATCGTAATAAACATCAACGCAGGTCCTGCCTGCAGCGTCTCCGGATCTCCGCCGGAAAAGGCAAATACTGCCGGGATGATCATCAGACCCGCCATAATCGCGATGGCTGTATCGAATACTTCTACATTTCTCGTCGAATCCTCAATCGAAACATCTTTTTTCATATAGGATCCAAACGTGATCAAAATTCCCATGGCAATCGACAGGGAATAAAACATCTGTCCCATCGCCGCAACCACCGTCATCCAGGAAAAATTTTTCACATTCGGTACCAGAAAATATTTCACACCTTCCAGTGCGCCCGGACGCGTCACCGAATACACTGCAATAATCACGGATAGCACGATCAGTATCGGCATCATGAATTTCGACACGCGCTCGATTCCATTGCGCACACCCGCATAAATAATCGCCAGCGTAAACAGCGCAAATACGGCAAAGCAGATTTCCGTAGATGTTCCGTTTGAAATAAAATCGGAAAAATAGCCGTCTGCTGCCAGCTTCTGACCGTTTCCTTTGACATATTCAACCAGATATTTGATGACCCAGCCACCGATTACGGAATAATACGGTACGATCAGCACAGGAATGATCGCGTTGATCCAGCCGCCTGCAGACAGCCATTTCGATTTGCCGAAAGAGGAAAAGGCTCCGACCGGGCTCTTTTTCGTCATGCGCCCAATCGCGGTTTCCGCTACAATCATGGTATAGCCGAAGGTCAACGCCAGCAAAATATAAATCAGCAGGAAAATGCCGCCTCCGTACTTTGCTGCCAGATACGGAAATCTCCAGATATTTCCCAGCCCGACAGATGCTCCCGCAGCCGACAGGACATATCCGAGTTTGCCGGAAAAACTGCTTCTTTTGTTATGTTCCATTTTCAGTCTCTCTCCTTTTTGTGAAATACGTTTTTACTATACCATACTTTCATCAAAAAGGATTCCGAAATTTTCGGAGGATTTTTATGCATTTATGTAGATTTTTAAATGATGCGCTTCTGACCATTTGTATTCTCTTTTGTGAATATTCTCCTATATAAATTTTTCCCATTTTAATCTACGTTCCAGAATTTCAATCCACGCTCCCGCGAAGGGAGCGACCAATTCCAGCAGCAGAGCATGGCTCCTCATACAATTTCAATCCACGCTCCCGCGAAGGGAGCGACCGCATCCGCGATACTTCCAATCAGCGCCGCTATATTTCAATCCACGCTCCCGCGAAGGGAGCGACATGCAATCCATTAACTGACGTCATTACAAGTTCTATTTCAATCCACGCTCCCGCGAAGGGAGCGACTGGAGCCGGACGCCGTAACGCTTGCGAAAGCGATATTTCAATCCACGCTCCCGCGAAGGGAGCGACCGACACAGTCCGCGTGCCCTACATAAACGGTTATATTTCAATCCACGCTCCCGCGAAGGGAGCGACGTGCTGCCGAATGGTGCGAAAACTGTGTTAAAACCGATTTCAATCCACGCTCCCGCGAAGGGAGCGACGATAGCAACACTGAAAATTCCAACTTGTTACATCTATTTCAATCCACGCTCCCGCGAAGGGAGCGACCTCTCATCATGTCTTATCACTCCTTAATCTACCTATTTCAATCCACGCTCCCGCGAAGGGAGCGACAACACTATCAATAGCCATACAATAAGCATGAGCAATTTCAATCCACGCTCCCGCGAAGGGAGCGACGGGAAAAATAAATCTACATTAAAACTTCATATAATTTCAATCCACGCTCCCGCGAAGGGAGCGACAAAACAAATAGTGTGTGTCGTTGTAACGATATAATTTCAATCCACGCTCCCGCGAAGGGAGCGACTTTAATTCTTTTTGTCTTGGATACATATAAATAATTTCAATCCACGCTCCCGCGAAGGGAGCGACTTTTCATACATTACTTTACCAATGTCTGTTACTATTTCAATCCACGCTCCCGCGAAGGGAGCGACCGCTCGCCTCGTTAAAGACAAAATAGCCGTTTGAATTTCAATCCACGCTCCCGCGAAGGGAGCGACGCCAAACAGTTTTTCCAAACATTTTGTTTCACAGATTTCAATCCACGCTCCCGCGAAGGGAGCGACGAATGATCCCGCGCACGATCAAAATATTGGGCGATATTTCAATCCACGCTCCCGCGAAGGGAGCGACTGTACTCACAGGATCCTGCCAGATCCGAGTACACAATTTCAATCCACGCTCCCGCGAAGGGAGCGACCCTTCTGTGCGCTTTCGTAATTTAAAAGCGTTCCGATTTCAATCCACGCTCCCGCGAAGGGAGCGACTAAACTCTAACAGCACCCCTAATCCTTGCACCAAATTTCAATCCACGCTCCCGCGAAGGGAGCGACTTCGAGCGTTCCTTCAAAGTAGGAATCCACATACATTTCAATCCACGCTCCCGCGAAGGGAGCGACACAATTCAAACTGGTGCAGATGTTCTTACATTAATTTCAATCCACGCTCCCGCGAAGGGAGCGACGTAGTATGAAATACTATATATAAGATGTAGTAATATTTCAATCCACGCTCCCGCGAAGGGAGCGACATCCCATGCTTCATCAACCATTTCAAGTTCAATAATTTCAATCCACGCTCCCGCGAAGGGAGCGACTTTACTAATTTCCGTTTGCGCCGCAAACTGATTGGGATTTCAATCCACGCTCCCGCGAAGGGAGCGACGTGGACAGTAAAACCGGAGTTTGCGGAAAAGATCATTTCAATCCACGCTCCCGCGAAGGGAGCGACAACTCCCTCAATTTATTTACTCTATTATTATAGAATTTCAATCCACGCTCCCGCGAAGGGAGCGACCCGCTTGCGGTCGTCTCTCTGTCTCCTGCCCGCGATTTCAATCCACGCTCCCGCGAAGGGAGCGACTCGTAGATGTTCAAGCATAAAAATAACTAAGTTATTTCAATCCACGCTCCCGCGAAGGGAGCGACTTACCTGCATCGCTGCCCACGGGGACAGCTGCATATTTCAATCCACGCTCCCGCGAAGGGAGCGACTGTAAAAAGCTTTGGTTAGATCGCTTCCGCCAAATTTCAATCCACGCTCCCGCGAAGGGAGCGACATCATCGCCATAAGCCTGGCGTATCGTATCCATCTGATTTCAATCCACGCTCCCGCGAAGGGAGCGACGATATAGGATACCACTCCGGAATAAAAAAAGCAAATTTCAATCCACGCTCCCGCGAAGGGAGCGACCGGAATCACAGAGGATAAAAAGGCTGTGATTTCATTTCAATCCACGCTCCCGCGAAGGGAGCGACAAAATCATCCTCATAATATCCATCGCATAAAATATAATTTCAATCCACGCTCCCGCGAAGGGAGCGACTTTTAAGCGTTTTGACGATTTTGTGGCATGGATATTTCAATCCACGCTCCCGCGAAGGGAGCGACGATTACAGATTCCACTATCTTGACCAAAGGGACATTTCAATCCACGCTCCCGCGAAGGGAGCGACAGCATTTATTAACATCTTTTCGCTTGCAGTACGGCTATTCTTTATTTCATCTCACCAATAAAATATAGCTCCTGTTTTAAAAAAATAAATTAATAAATGTTATTTCATAATTTTTCAGGTGCGAATCTCCATAAGAATTCATATGCACTTCCTGTTCGCACCAGTTTTTAGAGGAGCAGGACCTGATCGGCAGCAATACCTTTTTCGACCCCGACATGCTCCACTTTCGTCTCGTATTTATTACCAAGATAATAAAAGCGCAGACTATCTACTTTACTGTCGATAATGTCTGTCAGAAGTGCTTTCAGTGCGATGCACTGAGCGTTATCCAAAATACATTCAAATACAGAATTCTGAACCCTTCTTCCATAGTTGACGCATTGTTTGGCAACCTTCCGCAGTCTTGCTTTACCGGCTGCTGTTTCTGTGTTTACATCATATGTGATCAGTACAAGCATTTGTCCCCTCATTTCCAGAGAAAAACAGGATATTCGTCCAGGTCTCCGCGTAAATATCGGGCAAGGAGCATTGCCTGCACATAGGGAACCATTCCCCACTCCACTTTTTCCCTAAGATACGGATGTGTAATAACTTCCTTTTTTCTATTTTGCCATTCTGTCAAAAACTTTTTCCGCAGCTCATCATCCATCAAAACTGCACCATTTTCTTTTTTTGTAAAGTTTTTTCCGCTAATAATCTTCTTATTAATAAGAGATAATACAAACCGATCTGCCATTACAGAGCGAAGTTCTTCAACCATATCCAATGCCAGTGAACTTCTTCCCGGACGTTCTGTATGCAGATATCCGACACAGGGATCTAAGCCAACACATTCCAGAGCAGACATGATCTGATTCGTCAAAAGTGTATAGGCAAAAGAAAGCATCGCATTAACCGTATCCATTGGAGGACGTTTTGTTCGTCCCTGAAACTGAAAATCCTTTTTCTGCTGCAGAATCAATTCATTGAATACACCAAAATAAATGCTGGCAGCTTCCCCTTCATATCCTCTTAACTGATCCTTGGATGTACAGTTTTGAATCCGCTCCAGGGAAGCTTTTAATTGCATTGATGCTGCTTTTACCTTTTCCGCATCAATCTGCATTGCATGATCCCGGATTGCCCGTTCCAGAACCCAGCGCGAATTGTATACTTTTCCAAGAATACAAGTTTTTGCAATTGTAAGGCTCTTTTCCTCATCTTTTCCTGTATCATACTGCTGTTTTCGTAAAATAACATTTCCTCTTACTTTTCCAGTCACCCGGGCTAAGAATTTTCCCTGCGGCGTAAGGTAACACAAGGAAATATTTCGGTCTGCACAAGCGCCCATAAGCGCTGGGCTTGTCCCTCTGTAACCAAAAGAAACAATTCCCTCCAGATTATGCAGCGGCAGCCTTCCAAGCTCCTTCTGTTCTTCATAAACAACAATATTTTCTCCATCCAATCCAAGGTAGCTGTTTTCCGAAGTAACGTACAATGTATTGAGCAGTTTTTTCATCCCGGTTCCTCCTCCAGCGCCCGTTTCAGATATTCCTTTACCGATCCGGCTTTTTCGAGCTTTGGAAGGCATATTTCCTTCAGAGAACAGGAAGCGCATGCTTTGCTGTATTTTACTTTCGGTGTATACCGTCTGTCATAATATTGATGCATTTCTTCAAATATCTGACAAACCTCATTTTTCAGCTCTTCCGTAATTGCAACGACTTCACGTCTTCTGGTTTCTCCATAAAAAATTGCCCCTTCCGATACTGTCGTCGAAAACATTTCTTCCAAACACATTGCCTGCGCTGTCAGCTGTAAGATATCCTCCTCTGAATGTTTTGGTTTCCCTTTTTTATACTCTACCGGATAAATACTGTAAAATCCCCTGTGTCCGTGCAGTTTCACTCCATCTTCGCATTTCCGAAATTCTACAATATCGCATTCGCCGCTGACTCCCATCGTTCTGGAACTGACCGGCAATGCCCTTACCACAAGCAAATCTTTCCGCTTTTCCGTCAGATATGGATCATGCGCCTTTTTGTGCATCAGCTCTCCAATGACAGTATGTTCATTTTCTGCCCATTGCTGTTCCACATGAATCAATGCCCATTGTCTCCTGCAAAATTTAAAATGCTGGATACCAGATATCATCAAATAATCGTCTTCAGCATATTCCATTATACGACACCTCTTTTTCAACGCATTTCAAACAAAGTGTGCCTTTTTCTGCTTTCTGATTACTATGCTCTTCTTGTCACTTCAACAGATTCCGGTATCTGATCCTGATGAATTTTAACTGTATAATCTTTATAGTTTCTGGGATAAATAATATCGTCGTTTTTCTTTACTTCCACTGCATCAAATAACTTATATGCGGGACAATCTCCCAGCTCCTTGCTGTGTTTGAAAATAATCAGTTCCCGCACCGCCATCTTTCCTCTTGCCGCAGAATGATCATTTTCAAACATGTTGATAATTGCTTCCCATAAAAGCTCCAGATCTTCCTCAGAAAATCCGGTTACCTTTCTGGCAAGATTTGCAGAAACATATCCCTCTGCACGATATAATCCATAGGGCACAATGCTTTTTCTGCCCATTTCCGTGCTCTTATTTTCCGCGTCTTTTTCTGTCGTAATCGCAACTCTCGTAATCGTTACTTCCTGACTGATAATCGGATCAATGCTTCTGGCAAAGCCAATCTGCACAGGACCCCTTACCTGCCCGCAATTCAGCGATGCTTTCACAAATGTTGTCATAACCGCACCAAAAGTTCTGATATCATAAAAATTCTGGCACATATAATCCCGAATTTTCAGATCTGCATCCGGATCGTTCTTTTTCAGCTTTTTTAATCCATCCGTCACTTTTTTTTCATCTGTCTCATGGATTCCAAGGCTCTCGCATGCGGTTCTATCGCTTCGGTTCAACGGTACGTCTTCACGGATATAAATCTGGAACCCCGGCTCCTCCTCTTTTACTGTTTCCACATAATTTCTGATCTTTCGTTTCAGACAAACATCTGTCACAAGACCGAGACCACTTTCCGGATCAATACGCGGCATATTTCCTGCATCAGGATCTCCGTTCGGATTCCCATTTTCCACATCAAACAATACTACAAACTCATATCTGTTTTTGATTGTCTCACTCATTTACTTTTCCTCCCGCTTTTCATATTTTTTCTGCATCTGATGATAATATCCCAGATCAAATTGTCCCTGCTCTTCCAGTGCCAGACGGTTCGGCATTTTTTCTCCGAGTTTCCCCATAATTTCCATAATCTGCTTTTCGTAATATATTTTTGCACTCGGATTATCCCGTTCCAGCTTTTTGATATGGCTGTTTTTTAATTTGAACAATATCGGAAAAACAATTGCCGGTGTCGCACACGCAGAGTTAAAATACCGATCCCGGATTGTTGCTTTAATTCCCGGATTGGCGTCCATCTGAATTGCTTCCAACATAGCAAACAGCCTTCCTAAAACGTATGCCTCTTCCTTACATCCCTCATTTAGTCCCATATAATGTTCCCCCTTTTCCAAATGGTAGTTTTGAATCAAATAAGCCTTGAGGATCGCAGCTTTTTTCCAGGTGACGTTTCCCTGCTCCGCCCTGATACGAATCATCGTATCTGTATACAAACTTGCCGGATAACGGTTTCCTGCAAGGATTGCCTGCAGCACCATAGACGCCATATTCGAAATCGGATTTTTATCCTTTGCTTTCTGATTCACCGTTTCCGCAAGCATGTCTCGGATTCCAAGATAACTATTCTGTTCCCATACCGGTTTTACAATTTCAATTCGCTGATAATGTTCTGCAAGATGCTTCAAAATATTTCCAAAAGAATCTTCATAAAAGAAACGAACCGCTAAACGAGCAGCATTTGGTGCAAGTCCAAGGATATAAAACTTTTGATTTGGATTCAATTCAAACTGATCCAGATCGAGATATTTCTGTTTTTTCAATCCTGCAAAAACAGCTTTCAGCATCTCCTCATTATCCGGTTTGGGTTCCAGAAAAGAAGCAAAAAAATCCTGATATGCCTCTTCTCCACTTTCTGCCCAGAATACCACTCTTGTATCACCAAGCTGAAATCGGTATTCTTCTTGTCCCAGCAGGTAATTTAAAGCTGTCGTATACGCAAACTCTGCATACTTTCCAACCGGCGCATTGTAGCTTTGTTCTTTTCCGTAAGATTCAAATGCCGGTGCATTAAAAGACACCAGTGCTGCGCCGCTCGACTGTGCCCCCGGAACCCCTTTAATGGATCTGTGAATTCTGGAAATCGGACCATAATTTCCGGTTACAAGACAAATGCCTGATGTTTCCTCCTCTGTCTCAGACTGACTTGCGTTCCACATTTTCTGTATTTCCGGATCATCCTGTGCATAGAATTCGTTCATTCCAAAAACAAGATTCCCGCCATCTGTAATTCCTTCCCATTGCTCTTTCAACTCCGGACATTCCTGAACGCTTTCCGGGTTCCAGTTTTTAAAAAAATGGCAGACTGCCTGCGCCATTATGCCATCTGTTCCTTCCAAAACAGAGAGGTGTCTTTCCTTTGCTGCCAGAAAACAATCCTTTATCCGCCCAGAAGTCCCTTCTGCATCAATTCCTAACAGATATTTTGAGTTATCACACAGAAAATTTGCCGCTATTCCGGAAGATCGGGTGACCATCTGCGGTACTTTCATCGTTTTGGGAATTAAAACCTTCTTTTTCCCAATTTCTTTTTCCTGCTTCAAGCAGATAATTTGTTTGATTCGTCCATCCGCATACAAATTGATTTCATAGGAAACCTTTGCCTGACACCACCCCGGCTGCGATACTTTCCCCTGCTCTGCCAGACTTTCATATTCCTTTACAAGTGCCTGTAAAATCACCGAATCACCTCACAGTCTCTCAGATCAAGAACACCGTTTCTCATCACCGCCCGAAAGAACATCGGCTGAATATCGTTCGGATCAGAGTAATCCATGTCGTATAGCATAAAACCGAGATCCTTTTCCGGAACAACAGCATAACAGGATGTAGTTTCCTCTTCGCACAATTCGAAATGCACCGGGAATTCCCGGCATCCAAAATACGGCATGTGATAGCATTCTCCGCGCTTTAAACGACGCATCATGATATCCTTGAACTTACCGGGATTGTCTGTTTCATTTGCCTGTTCCGTCATTTCAAAATGAGCTTCAATGACATATTCCACATCACACAGCAATAAAGATGCCCGCTGTACAATTTCCTCTTTTGTACTCAAATACAATTCCTTATCCGCTCCGTTATATGCCTGAAGCACATTGCTGGCAGAAATTTTGCTTTTCACTTCATTTCTCCGAACGCTGGTAAACCGGATTGGTTTGTTTACCTGAATTTTGTCGATCACCCATCGAAGCCCCGGATGCCAGTAAATCGCTTCCAGAATTCCTCTTGCAGCAGATGGCGTCATTACATCGTAAGAACACCGTTCCACTTTCATCTCTGGTCTTGAGAAGAGCGCATATGGTCCCCATACTCTGACTTTTACACCCATGCCCATTTTATCACCCCTTTTCATCTATAATATCGAACCATCCTGATAGCAGGCTGCCAGATAGTCTCTCGATTGATAGTAAAAATCCGTATTATAATCAGAAATGCTGGAATCTATCCAGGAATGATATACCTGCCAAAGCCCTTTCTCAATATCCTGATCAGAATAGGAATCTTCAATCAGCCGTTCATACACTTCTCCGATATCCCAATAATCCGGTACTGTATATCTGCATGCTCCCACATTATCAAAGCTGCCCTTCGGAATATTGCATTCTTCAATCAATTCTTCTGCCATCTTTTCAATTGGTTCACAATGAAATACATCTGCATGTTCGTAAATCCGATGAATATGCTTTCTTCCCAGATAATCTGCTACTTTTTTCCGAGGCTGTTTCGTTTTCCTTCCGATGTATTCGATCAAGCTGCATATATAAAATAAATCATTATTATTTTTTGTCCCCATACACGACCTCGCTTCCTACAAATGTCAATGTATCCAGCGCTGAAATCGTATGAAAACTGATTTGATGCGTCGGATATTTAAACTTTGCCAGTTCCCAAAATGCGGCTCTCGAAATTTTGCCATCCAGATAGTTCTGGATATAATTGTAAATCGTATCATCTGCCATCGGTCCTTCCACAATATCATATTTGTGTGGAATTCCTCTACGACATGCCACAATAAAATCCAGCCATTCTTCCGTCATCTCTTCAAAATACAAACAATTCAAAGTACTGCTTGGTACATATTCATATTTATTGATGTACCCATCACCGTATCTGGTTGCCCAACGCTTCGCCTGCTCTGCATAAAGTGTGCAGTAAAATCCAAAATAGAAATCTTTTTGAAATCGTGCTTTTCGAATTTCGGGATATTCCACGATTTCTTTACTCCCATGATATAAAACCATCTCTGTTCCCCTTTTTATAAAAATTATCGTTTTTCTCACTGTCCTTTTCTTTATATTTCCACTATACTACACTGTTTTATATAATGCAACAACGTTTCCATTATCTGTGGGAAAATATATTGAAGTTTCTATAAAAATATTTACACTGGATTATATGGAATAACTATTATATAATAAACATCGTCTTTTCCTGCCATTTACAATGACACGGAATTGGGGATTGAAAAAATATTTTTTCACACCATGTGAACCAAGCGATGCGGAACAGAAGTTGATGATTTTTCTTCTGTTCCGTATGCTTTTATCCTCTAACCTCCCGCCTACAGCACTTGCTAAAACAATTACCAGAACACTCCGATGCCTTCTTCAATATCCATTTTTAATCCCATTTCTTCTGTGTACAGTTCCTCCGAAACTAATTCATAGAAATCTTCTATATCACCGGACACCGGACGCAGCGCTCCCTGTCCGTTTAATTTTTCAAAATCCCTGTCATAAATATTGATACAATACTGTCCTGCCTGTCGCATCAAAGTGCGGGAATACCCCTGGTTTCGAATCTGTCCCAATAACTTCGCCGCTTCCTGCTCTCTTTTTACAAACACTGTTACGGTATTCTCTTCAATCAGATGAAACTTTTTAGCAGCTGACGCAAACTGATAATTCTGATTTTCGAAGCAGCGCATCACACCGTCCTTATCCATTTCATCCTGTTTTAATTGATACAACATCTGGAAATACTGATCTACTGTCGCAAGGTCTTCCGGCTGATATCCATCCAGTAAAAGCGCTTTGGACGTATCAATCTGCATCTGCTGACCGGGAACAAACTCTTTTCCTTCCATTCCGAAAATATATACCGGACTCTCCTCTATGGAACGATCTCCATTTCGATTTCCGCGTCCTGCCGCCTGAATCATAGAATCCATTCCCGCAAGCTGTCTATATACAGATCGAAAATCCAGATCCACTCCAGCTTCCACCAGACTCGTTGCAATTAAAATACACTTTTTACCATCTTCCAGTCTTTTCCTAATCTGATCTAACACCCGTTTCCGATGCTTTGGATACATTGTTGTCGACAGATGAAAGACTCCGTCCCCTTTGATCGCATTATAAATTCTCTGTGCTCGTTTCTTCGTATTGACAATACACAATGCCTGTGTTTCTTTTAAAAGTTTTTCCTCCAGCTCTTCTTCTGTCACCGTTCCGATATCTTCAAATCTCGTCCTCTTGAAAAAGCGAAATTGCTCTTCCATACATGGACAAAGCTCAACCGGCTCCCAATTTCTCTGGAAAAAATTCTGAAATGTTGGCTGCGTTGCTGTACAAAGCACAACAGATGAACCATATTGCGCTGCCAGTTCCTCTATAACCGCAAGACAAGGCTTCAGATGCTCCGGCGGTATCATCTGTGCTTCATCAAAAATGATCACACTGTTTGCAACATTATGAAGCTTCCGGCATTTTGAAGATTTCGATGCAAAGAGAGATTCAAAAAACTGTACATTGGTCGTAACAACCACCGGCTTGTCCCAGTTTTCCGAAGCAAGCTGCATCGGTCTGAGCTCTTCCGAACTGGTATAATCAATGTTGCAATGGCTTTCCAACACATTTTCCTCTCCCAGAATCTCCCGAAATACCTGCGCATTCTGTTCGATAATATTGGTATATGGAATGACATAAATAATCCGCTTCATCTGATGCGCTGCCGCATGCCGAAGTGCAAACGCCAGCGAGGCAATTGTTTTTCCTCCACCGGTCGGAACAGTCAGACGAAACATTCCCTTTTCCTGGGTTCCCATGTCCATACAATGCCGCAAAATCTCACTTCGTCTGCCGTTGATCGTATCGGGTTTTTTATTTTCCATCCATCTTTTATTCTCAAGATATTTATCTAACTTTCTGTACAGTTCTTCTATTCTCGTGCCGGGATCTCGTTCTGTCTTTCCCTGCTTCATAAAAGCTTCCGTATCCAGAAAATCTGCGTCTACCAGACAGGAATAAATCATTCGCATAAAAAAACTTAACGAAAAATATGGGTTCGGCACAGCTTTTGGATCAATGGGCGCCGAATGAAGTAGAGGAACCTCAATCTCAGGCTGATAAGCCTGATAATCTTCTATTTTTTTCTTTAGGCGGCCGCTCAACGTAGACTCTCCGCCATTGTCCGTATTACTTCCGCAATCTGGCAAGCCCGCATGATGCCCTGCAATGCAATAATTTAGAAACGAGTAGTATCCTCCTTTCGCCGCACAAAGTTGTGCTCCGGCCGTCGAATGGTCCACCTGAACATCTCCTTTTTGAAGTCTTCTCTGGAACCTGAGACTGTACTTTCCAATATCATGCAGCATACCACTGCAATATCCCCATTCATACTTTCCAAATTCTCCGGCAAACATTCCAGCAAGTCTTGCAACCCCCTCCGAATGCTCCAAAACACTCTGTTTTCGTTCCCCATCAATATGCGCAAAATAATCCATATGCCTCTCCCCCATTTTCTTCGACATTTTTCTGTTACGATCCTTTTTCTGACATGCTCCCGCGAAGGGAGCGACGATGTATTGGCTACGTTAGAGGAGTCTTTACAGGAATTTCAATCCACGCTCCCGCGAGGGGAGCGACGGCGTGCCAGCGGTCAAAATCAAGGGAAAGATCAATTTCAATCCACGCTCCCGCGAGGGGAGCGACATCCCTGAAAGGTACAACCTCAGGCGTAAAAAACATTTCAATCCACGCTCCCGCGAGGGGAGCGACCGGAGCTGCAGTTGTTTAGGCTGCGTGCATCCGGAATTTCAATCCACGCTCCCGCGAGGGGAGCGACATCGTTGCGATTGTCGCAGATGATGAGTGGTTATTTCAATCCACGCTCCCGCGAGGGGAGCGACCAATACAGCCAGCGGATACCACCACAAAGCGACCATTTCAATCCACGCTCCCGCGAGGGGAGCGACGTTCTACAAGAGCGGCACTGGGCAGGATGCGAGGATTTCAATCCACGCTCCCGCGAGGGGAGCGACGTGATTACCCAGAAGCATCAGTTCACATCCTGGGAATTTCAATCCACGCTCCCGCGAGGGGAGCGACTTCTAGGACAAGTGGGTGTGAAATCAAGCTCACCAATTTCAATCCACGCTCCCGCGAGGGGAGCGACATTTATCGCGACGCTGTTTGAACAGTCACACGACATTTCAATCCACGCTCCCGCGAGGGGAGCGACTGTAAACTTCCATTACCCAGCCATGTCCCCGCATATTTCAATCCACGCTCCCGCGAGGGGAGCGACGGGGCATGTGGAGCTATGGGGAATATTTACGCAATTTCAATCCACGCTCCCGCGAGGGGAGCGACGCACTTTGGAGCTGGAACTGATTGATGGTTTTTCATTTCAATCCACGCTCCCGCGAGGGGAGCGACGTAATTCTGTAGAGGATGCCGGACAATCTGCAAAATTTCAATCCACGCTCCCGCGAGGGGAGCGACAGGCACAAGTTGTACAAGCACTTGGGAAAGGAGTAATTTCAATCCACGCTCCCGCGAGGGGAGCGACGGAACATACGGAAACAATACAAAGTAAAAGGAGATTTCAATCCACGCTCCCGCGAGGGGAGCGACGGGCGTGTGGTGTGACTTTGAATATGACACGGAAATTTCAATCCACGCTCCCGCGAGGGGAGCGACCTTTTGCTGATGACGGTTCGGATGATTTGAATTTTAGGATTTCAATCCACGCTCCCGCGAGGGGAGCGACGCAATGTACCTTTATTGATTGATTATAAGCAAATTATTTCAATCCACGCTCCCGCGAGGGGAGCGACGGCAACAGATGGTTAACGCTTGCCGAAGCGTTAGAATTTCAATCCACGCTCCCGCGAGGGGAGCGACAGTCACAAATTCGACAGATTATTTCCGTTGTTACAATTTCAATCCACGCTCCCGCGAGGGGAGCGACTGGGACATTAAAAAACGTCTACCGCCATGCGATGATTTCAATCCACGCTCCCGCGAGGGGAGCGACAGTTCAATAGTTTTGCTTTCGCTTCAATTCGCGGATTTCAATCCACGCTCCCGCGAGGGGAGCGACGATTGCCTGGTCTGGAAGTTCTCCGTCCTGCATAAATTTCAATCCACGCTCCCGCGAGGGGAGCGACATGGGTTTGACAGCACAAGCGCATTTGAGATAAAATTTCAATCCACGCTCCCGCGAGGGGAGCGACGATTCAGGATGATGAGGGAAATGTATTCCATCCTATTTCAATCCACGCTCCCGCGAGGGGAGCGACGGGAGAACGATTGCTGCGAATTGTGTAAAGTTTATTTCAATCCACGCTCCCGCGAGGGGAGCGACCCGTTCGGCTTCCAACTTCTCACGTTCCTCTCGGCATTTCAATCCACGCTCCCGCGAGGGGAGCGACAATATGACACGGAAGAAAAACTGTCTAGGTATGACACATTTCAATCCACGCTCCCGCGAGGGGAGCGACAGGGGAGCGGGAACGGAACGACATCTTCAAACGATTTCAATCCACGCTCCCGCGAGGGGAGCGACACGCTCGGGCACACCTGCATCTGCGACAGTATCTGATTTCAATCCACGCTCCCGCGAGGGGAGCGACATACAATGATATGACAATAATATGATTAGATCAATTTCAATCCACGCTCCCGCGAGGGGAGCGACTATTTTTGAGAATTCACACCGGAAAAGCGATCAAATTTCAATCCACGCTCCCGCGAGGGGAGCGACTGCATTTATTGACATTTTTTCGTTTACAGTACGGCTATATTTTATTTCATCTCACCAATAAATATATCTTCTGTTTTTAAAAAACTAAATTAATAAATGTTATTTCATAATTTTTCAGGTGCGAATCTCAAGAAGAATTCATATGCACTTCCTGTTCGCACCAGTTTTTAGGAGAGCAAGACCTGATCGGCAACAATACCTTTTTGCCCCGTTATTCCCCGTCTTCGTCTCATATTTATTATTCCGATGAAATATTTTATTCCAGACAATAGAATGTTCGCATAACATACACTCTGTTGCTTATTTCTATCTATCCAGCACAATCACCGGTGCAGACAAAATACCGACCTTCTGCAGCACATATTCCTCCGACCAGCCATCATCCTGTGTGCGCCAGC
>OLOG01001054.1_pt1 | contig 19317 bp, 12 predicted proteins | sample 1672351 | NCBI WGS metagenome assembly OLOG01 (sample SAMEA3136674, study PRJEB25190) | human gut metagenome | biome: human gut; feature: human-associated habitat; material: faeces | place: Austria | collected 2013 | reverse complement strand
GTGCGTGACCTTTAATCCGCTTTTGCCTCCCTTGAAAAGGGAGGTGGGTTGCCGAAGGCAACTCGGAGGGATTTCATAGGAAGTTACGGAATTTAAAAAGAATGTGCGTGACCTTTAATCCGCTTTTTGCCTCCCTTGAAAAGGGAGGTGGGTTGCCGAAGGCAAGCCGGAGGGATTTCATAGGAATTTACGGAATTTAAAAAGAACGTGCGTGACCTTTAATCCGCTTTTGCCTCCCTTGAAAAGGGAGGTGGGTTGCCGCAGGCAACTCGGAGGGATTCTGCGGAGTTATATGGAATTTAAATAGAAAGCAAATTACTTTTTAATCCCTCAGTCTACTCACTTCGTTCGTAGCCAGCTCCCTTTACAAGGGAGCCTTTTGACATTTCCCCACACCGTGGGGAATCACCCTTTACAAGGGAGCCTTTTGACATTTCCCCACACTGTGGGGAATCACCCTTTACAAGGGAGCCTAAACAATCCCTCAGTCTACTCACTTCGTTCGTAGCCAGCTCCTGACGGGAGCCCGTCCCCTTTGTCACTACGTGACATTTCCCCACACCGTGGGGAATCACCCTTTACAAGGGAGCCTTTTGACATTTCCCCACACTGTGGGGAATCACCCTATTTGATGTAGCCTGAAAGCGGCTGCAATGTAAATTCGGCAGTCGAAAGAGACATTTATGCAAAAAATCCGCGGTTTTTTGTCGCAATTTCGAAATTTCGGCAGATTGACGAATAATTAACACATCGATTATTTATTTTGACGGAGTAATCATCAATATATTGTGTAGTTGCTCATTTACACCCCACAGATGTATTCGTCATTTTTTCAAATTCGCGGCTGTTTAGTTTAACAAATTCAAATAATAGTTAAAAAACATCTAAACGTCTGCAATTTTGAGTTCGATTTGTTTGCCGCGTCGTATTTTTGCGTTGACAAGAGTCTTTTTTGTGCTATAATTACAAGTGAACGGTAATTCACTACACGTGGTTATCTATGGTGCGCCGCTTTTGCGCAGCACCGTTTCGTTAATTTTATTAAACGGAGGTCACGATATGGACACAAGATTTGCAATTTCGGAGTACAATGACGCTGTTGCAGTCAACAAAGAGCTTGATGAGCTTATTAAAAAGCCGATTTACACCATCAAGCCGGAGGCTCTTAAAAAATACGAGGATGAGTATTACAACAAAAAGTGCCTCAAATCAAAAGCACAGATTGAGGAAGCTCGCCAGATAATCCCCGGCGGCGTTCAGCATAACCTTGCTTTCAACTATCCCTTCCCGCTTGTTTTCACAAAGGCAGAGGGTGCATATCTCTATGACGTTGACGGCAACAAGTATTTTGACTTCCTTCAGGCAGGCGGTCCGACTGTTCTCGGCTCCAACCCGAAAGCTGTTCGTGAGCAGGTCATCGACCTCCTTAATACTTGCGGTCCCTCAACCGGACTTTTCCACGAGTTTGAATACAAGCTCGCCAAAAAGATTTCAGACAGCGTTGAAACCGTTGATATGTTCCGTATGATGGGCTCGGGCACCGAGGCTTGCATGGGTGCGGCTCGTATCGCGAGACTTGCTACAAAGCATAAGAACATCATAAAGATGGGCGGCGCTTACCACGGCTGGTCAGATCAGATGGCATACGGTATCCGCGTAAACGGCACCAAATTCACACAGGCTCACGGTGTTCCGCTCAACTGCTTTATGTTCATTCAGGAGACTACTCCGAACGATCTTGACGATCTTGAGAGAAAGCTCAGACTCAACCAGTTCCGCGGCGGCACAGCAGCCGTTTATATGGAGCCGGTAGGCCCCGAGAGCGGTACTACCCCCATCACCGTTGAATATGTTAAGGGCGTTGAGCGTCTTTGCCGCAAATACGGCGCACTCCTCGTATTCGATGAGGTTGTTACAGGCTTCCGTATCGGTATGGCAGGTGCTCAAGGTTACTTCGGCGTATCGCCCGACCTTACTATATTCGGTAAAGTTATTGCAGGCGGTTATCCGGGTGCAGGCGGCATCGGCGGTAAGAGAGAGTACATGAAGTATCTCGGTGCAGGCCTTGATTCGAGCGGTAAGAAGATCCACAAGGCTCTTGTCGGCGGCACAATGACCGCTAACCCGCTTTCATGCTGCGCAGGTTACTTCACTCTTGAAGAAATCGAAAGAACCAACGCTTGCCAGAAGGCAGGTCAGATGGGCGACAGAATTTGCGCGGGTCTTAAAGAGCTCGTTAAGAAGCACGGTCTTCCCTTCGTAGTTTGGAACACCGGCTCTATCTGCCACCTTGAGACAGTCGGCACAATGCACTATCAGATTAACTGGAAGAAACCGTGGGAAATCCCGGCAATTCTCGGCGAGACCGGCATAAGACAGAAGGAAATGGAGCATATGGGCGCAGCTTACATGGCAGAGGGTCTTGTAACTCTCGCAGGCAGCCGTCTTTATACTTCAGCCGCTTATACTCCTAAGATGATCGACCAGGCTCTTGCTTGCTTCGACAGAGTATTTGAAAACGTCGCTGTTAAGGCTGACTGAATTTAATCCCAAGAAAACGGGGCGGACGGGTTTTCCGTCTGTCCCGCTTTGTTATAAATAACGAAGAGGTGAATACAATGGATATAATGGAAGCAAAACAGCTCGTCATTAAAGCCGGTATAGAGGTTGTTGAATACGGCCTTATCGCGAGAACATGGGGTAATATTTCATGCAGAGTAGACGATAAGAAATTCGTTATTACTCCGAGCGGACGTCCCTATGAAACTCTTACTCCCGACGAAATAGTAGTTGTTAATATCGACGATTGCAGCTATGAGGGTGACATTAAGCCGTCCTCCGAAAAGGGCATTCATGCCGAGGCATATCGTCTTCGCCCCGAGGTTAATTTCGTAATTCACACGCATCAGATGCAGGCGTCCGTCATAAGTGCGCTCGGTATGGATATAAACGAGGTTGAGCCCGCGTCGGCCGAAATAGTCGGCGATAATGTCCCGATTGCGGCATACGGACTTCCCGGAACCGGCAAGCTTCGCAAGGGCGTTGTCGAGGCTATAAAGCGTTCGGACTCCAAGGCCGTAATTATGGCTCACCACGGTGCTCTTTGCATGGGTAAGGATTACGACGAGGCGTTTAAGGTGGCGGCAGAGCTCGAAAAGATCTGCGAAACTACCGTTAAAAACAGATACCGTCTCATCACCGGCAAGGTAGCTGAGACCTTCGGCGACGTAGCCGAGTATATCGGCACGCTCTTTGACTCAAGTGCCAAGGAGGCTCCGGTATTTGAGCCGTGCAACAGCGAACGTGACGGCAGCGTGTTTAATATAAGTGCCGTAGACGGCGACGGCTCGATAGTCAGAATAGATATTAAAACAGGTGAGCTTGTAGCAGGCAATGATTATCCGGCTTCGGCTGAAATGCACAGAGCCATCTATAAAAAGCGCAAGGATGTAAACTTCATTATGCACACCAAAACACCGGCGGAAGTCGCAATGTCTAAGTCGGGCAAAACAATGAAGCCGCTTCTTGACGATTTTGCACAGCTTGTCGGCGCAACCGTTCGCTCGGTAACATTTAATCCCAACAGCACCAAAAAGACCGCTAAGAAGGTCGTAAAGGCTCTTAAGGGAAGAAACGGCGTTCTTCTTAACAACAACGGTGCGCTTTGCGTATCGGGCAGCGAATATGATGCCGCAGCGGTTGAAATGGTAATGGATAAGGGCTGCAAGACCGCAGTCGGCGCAAGACTGTTTGAGGCAGGCAAGCCCATAAACCCCATTGAGACAAGACTTATGAGATTTATATATCTCAAGAAGTACTCAAAGCAGGCTAAAAAGTGATATTTGAATATGGTGTAAAAAAGTGTCGCAAACCTCGTGTTTGCGGCACTTTTGCATTTTACGGACCTTGTTTATTACGGTTTTGAGCGGCTCGCTTCGTTCTGCGTCGCGGCAAAACCGGAGGCTTGCCGGGCTAAAATAAAATCGCGCGTTAATTCTCAACCGAAGAGCTGCCGCATATACATATAGTGTTGTACCTGCCATAAGGGACACGGTGTTTATAAAGCGGCAGGCATAGTGTAAACAAAGCAGGTGAGAATTATGAAAAAATATTACCCCGAGGGTGCACGCGCAGACATTGAAGCTGTCGAAAAAAGACTTTCAAGCCCGGCGGAGCTCAAAAACGCCTTTTTGTCGGGAGAATCGCTTGAGGCGCGCGCGGTTCTCTGCGACCGCGGACACAATCTCGACGTGGATTTAAGGTGTATGAAGGGATTTATGCCGCGCAAGGAATGCGCTATGGGGATTGAAGATAACACGGTTCGCGACATAGCCATAATATCGCGCGTTAATAAGCCCGTTGACTTTGTGATAACGGGATTTTCCGAGAATGAAAGGGGCGAGACATTCGCTCTGCTCAGCCGCCGCAAGCTCCAAGAGGAGTGCGCGGCAAATTATACTTCAAGACTCATTCCGGGCGATATAATCGACGCGCGCGTGACGCACCTTGAGCCGTTCGGCGCGTTTTGCGACATAGGCGCAGGCATTTCGGCACTTATGCCGATAGACGGTATCTCGGTGTCGCGCATACCTCATCCGTGTGTTCGTTTTTCGGTTAATCAGGATATAAAGGCGGTTGTGAAATCGATAGACGAAAACGGCAGAATCACCTTGTCGCAAAAGGAGCTGCTCGGCACTTGGGAGGAAAACGCTTCAAAATTCGCACCCGGAGAAACCGTGCCCGGAGTAATACGCTCTGTGGAGGATTACGGTATATTCGTGGAGCTTGCGCCCAATCTTGCAGGGCTTGCCGAATGCGCCTTAGGGCCGCGCGCAGGCGACAGTGCCGCGGTTTACATAAAAAGCATAAATCCCGAAAGGATGAAAATAAAGCTTATTATCGTGGACTATTTTACCGGTGACGGCAAAAGTCCGGCGGCGGATTATTTTATAAGTGACGGTCACATAGATAAATGGACATATTCGCCCGAAACGTCAATTAAAAGGGTCGAGACGGATTTTATGAGCTGATTGTATAAAAAATATTGCAAAAATGATATAATTATGGTAATATCTACTTAATTGTTTAAAGCAGGGGGAGAATAATTATGTCAAAAAACAGGATGAAAAAGTTTGTCAGTATACTTTTGGCACTGACCATGACAGTTCTTTGCTTTGTTCCCGCGGCAGCCGCAGAGCCCAAGGATAAGGTTACGCCTATTCTGATAATAGCAGGCTTCGGCGAATATGTGCTGGTGGACGGTGACGGAAATCAGGTTTGGGGGCCGTCGCAGGACGCAATAGTTGAAACGGCGAAAAACGCCATAGCTCCGCTCGGCGCGTTTCTAAAGGGAGATTATGAAACGTTTTGCACGGGAATAGTGGAAATAGCAAACAATCTTTTCGAGCCGGTTTCGTGCAATCCCGACGGCACGGCAAAGCACCCCGACGTCACCGTTATAGACCAATATACCGAGCCGGTATCGCAATACGGACTTGACGAGGTCACAAGGGGAGACGCCTTCGATAAGGATATAGTCGACGCGTGCTGCGACGAAGTCGGTGCCGACAACGTTTACGTTTATGGTCTTACTTGGCATAAATCTATGCAGGAGCTTGCAGCGGACATAAACGCGTATGTTCAAAAAATCAAGGCGGATAAGCACGTCGACAAGGTGTCGATTGCCGGCCACAGTATGGGCGGAGCGGTTTTGGCTTCGTATTTGGGGCTTTACGGCTGTGACGACGTCTCAAACATAACCATGCTCAATTCCGCGTTTACGGGGCTTGATATGGTGGGCTGTCTCTTTAAGGGCGAGATAGCCGTCGGCATAGATGAGCTTATCCCGTTTATAAATCAGAGTATGAATTCCGACACTCTCGGCAAGGTGCTTGACACCTTAAAGCTTTTGCAGCTTGCGGTGCCGAAGCTTGAGGGCTTCCTTGAGACCGAGCTTCCCGACGGCAGCGGCAGAACCTATAAGGACCGAATTTATACCGAGTGCCTTGTTTCCGGCTTCGGCTACACGCCGAGTCTTTGGGCGTTTGTACCCGATGAATACTATGATGACGCAAAAGCCATAATGCGGGCGTATATGGAGAAAAATCAGCAGCAAAGCGGTGTCTCGGCTTCCGTGATAGCAGCCAACTGGGCGACCTTTGAGAGAAAAATCGACGAGATACACGATATACAGGCGAATATTTCTTCGATTTTACAGAGAGCCAAGGCAAGCGGCACTTCTGTTTGCATATTCTCAAACTACAATCTTTATATAGCGCCGTTTACGCCTACTGCCGATTACACGAGCGACGGAGTTATAGAGACAAACCGTACAAGCGGCGGTGCCACCTGCGCCCGTCTTAAAACGACTCTCGGCGACGATTACGTTCAGGCGAGGGACGTCGGGCACAACTGTCTTTCCGAGGACGGCATTATCGACGCCTCAACCTGTATGCTCCCCGAAAACACCTGGTTTATAAAGAATTACGGCCATTCGATGTTTGATTACCGCAAAAACGGCTGTGACCTTTATGTGCGGGCGATGACGGCGAAAACGCAGCCGACTGTTGACACTTGGGCGGAGTATCCGCAGTTTCTCGTTTATAATGCGGGAACTCACTACGTGGCTCCGCTTACGGCAAAGCTCGGCGACGTGGACCTTGACGGCAGCATAACGCCCGTTGACTCAAGGCTTGCTTTAAGATACGTAAACGGTATGGAGGAGCTGTCTCCCACGGCTAAATATGTTGCGGACGCAAACCGCAGCGGCGATATTTCGACCTTTGACGCGGAGTACATCTTAAAGATGTATGCGGGTCTTGTATAATTTCATTTCCGAAAGGAGCTGTAATTTTTACGGCTCCTTTTTGATTTGCACAGTTGTTAGGCGCAAAAAACGGCGTAAAACTTGCATATTTTCCCCTAAAATGCTCAAATTTGTATTTTGTGCTTAATTTATTTCGCCGAAATACAAAAAATTCGCAAAAACTATGGAAATGCCGTATTTTTTCTGTTATAATATCAAGCGGTTTATAATGCCCATAGCTTTAAAGCGAGGGCAGCCATTAACACTGTAATTTATAATTGGAGGTATTCTCAATGGCAAAAAAGTATTGCTACCTTTTTTCAGAGGGTAATGCTAACATGCGTGAGCTCCTCGGCGGTAAAGGCGCAAACCTTGCCGAAATGACCAACATCGGTCTTCCGGTACCGCAGGGCTTCACTATCACAACAGAAGCTTGTACTCAGTATTATGAGGACGGCCGCGAGATCAATCCCGAGATCATGGCTGAAATAAACGAGTACATCGTAAAGATGGAAGGCATCACCGGTAAAAAGTTCGGCGATAAGAAAAATCCGCTTCTCGTATCGGTTCGTTCCGGTGCGCGCGCTTCAATGCCCGGTATGATGGACACAATCCTCAACCTCGGACTTAACGAGGAGGTTGTTAACACAATTTCCGAAATGTCAGGCAATCCGAGATGGGCTTGGGACTGTTACAGAAGATTTATTCAGATGTATTCCGACGTTGTTATGGAAGTCGGCAAGAAATATTTTGAGCAGCTTATAGACGCTATGAAAAAGGAAAAGGGCGTAACTCAGGACGTAGAGCTTGACGCCGACGACCTTAAAAAGCTCGCTATGCAGTTCAAGGATGAGTATAAGGCTAAAATAGGCGAGGATTTCCCGAGCGATCCCAAGGATCAGCTCATGGGCGCTATCAAGGCTGTTTTCCGTTCATGGGACAACCCCCGTGCAAACGTTTATCGCCGTGATAACGACATCCCGTATTCATGGGGTACCGCAGTTAACGTACAGTCAATGGCATTCGGCAACATGGGCGATGATTGCGGCACAGGCGTTGCATTCACACGTGACCCGGCTACCGGCGCTAAGGGCCTCTTCGGTGAGTTCCTTACAAACGCTCAGGGCGAGGACGTTGTTGCAGGCGTTCGTACTCCCATGCACATCACAGAGATGGAGCAGAAATTCCCCGAGGCATTTGCAGAGTTTAAAAATGTTTGCAAGACCCTTGAGGATCATTACAGAGATATGCAGGATATGGAGTTCACCGTTGAGCACGGCAAGCTTTATATGCTTCAGACCAGAAACGGTAAGAGAACAGCTCAGGCAGCTCTTCAGATTGCCTGCGACCTCGTTGACGAGGGTATGAGAACCGAGGAAGAAGCGGTAGCTATGATTGACCCGCGTAACCTTGATACTCTTCTTCACCCGCAGTTTGACGCAGCAGCTCTTAAAGCAGCTACTCCGCTCGGCAAGGGCCTCGGTGCTTCTCCCGGTGCTGCTTGCGGTAAGATAGTATTCACCGCAGAGGATGCAGAGGAGTGGAACGAGAGAGGCGAAAAGGTTGTTCTTGTTCGTCTTGAGACCTCTCCCGAGGACATCACCGGTATGAAGGCTTCTCAGGGTATTCTCACCGTTCGCGGCGGTATGACTTCACACGCTGCCGTTGTTGCACGCGGTATGGGTACTTGCTGCGTATCGGGCTGCACAGCTATCGATATGGACGAAGAAAATAAGAAGTTCACTCTCGCAGGCAAGGAATTCCACGAGGGCGACTACATTTCAATAGACGGTTCTACCGGCAACATCTATGAGGGTATCATCCCGACTGTTGACGCTACCATAGCAGGCACCTTCGGCAGAATAATGGGCTGGGCTGATAAGTACAGAACCCTCAAGGTTCGTACCAATGCAGATACTCCGGCTGACGCTAAGAAGGCAAGAGAACTCGGCGCTGAGGGCATCGGCCTTTGCCGTACAGAGCATATGTTCTTTGAAGAGGACAGAATTGCCGCATTCAGAGAGATGATTTGCTCCGACACCGTTGAAGAGAGAGAAGCTGCTCTTAATAAGATTCTTCCTTATCAGCAGAGCGACTTTGAAAAGCTCTATGAAGCACTTGAGGGCTGCCCGGTAACAATCCGTTTCCTCGATCCGCCTCTTCACGAGTTCGTTCCCACCGAAGAAGCTGACATCAAGAAGCTTGCAGACGCTCAGGGCAAGACCGTTGAGCAGATTAAGGCTATCATCGCTTCTCTTCACGAGTTTAACCCGATGATGGGTCACCGCGGACTTCGTCTTGCAGTAACCTATCCGGAAATCGCAAAGATGCAGACTAAGGCTGTTATCCGCGCCGCTATCAACGTTCAGAAGGCTCATCCAGACTGGACTGTTGCTCCCGAAATTATGATTCCGCTTTCATGCGACGCTAAAGAGCTTAAATATGTTAAGGACATCGTTGTTGAGACTGCAGATGCAGAAATTGCAGCTGCCGGCTCCGATATGAAGTATGAAGTAGGTACCATGATAGAGATTCCGCGTGCGGCTCTTACCGCAGGCGACATCGCTAAGGAAGCTGAGTTCTTCTGCTTCGGTACCAACGACCTTACTCAGATGACTTACGGCTTCAGTCGTGACGATGCAGGTAAGTTCCTCGGTGCTTACTATGACAAGAAGATATTCGAGAGCGATCCGTTTGCTAAGCTTGACCAGGTCGGCGTAGGCCAGCTCATGGAAATGGCTGTTAAGAACGGTAAAGCTACCCGTCCGTCACTTCACTGCGGTATCTGCGGTGAGCACGGCGGCGACCCGTCTTCCGTTGAGTTCTGCCACAAGATCGGCCTCGACTATGTATCTTGCTCACCGTTCCGTGTTCCGATCGCTCGTCTTGCTGCTGCTCAGGCAGCTATTAGAAGCGGGGATGAGAAGTAATTTTTACTTCTGCTTCACAATAAACTACGAACAGGCAAAAGCCTTTCGTAATGCAAACGGTCAATATCTTCGCCAATCGCAATGGGAAGATATTACGGTTGAAGTGATTTTCTAAAAAATATCCGTCTATCGAATAATTCGGTAGGCGGATTTTTTTGCACATTCGTGTTTAGATTGTGTTTTCGTTATAATGAAATCAACAAAATTAAGGAGGTTTCATTATGAACACATTATTTGAACAAAACGGCTGTAACTACGAAATACAAGGCAATTATCAACTGCCTTGTATCGCAACAAAAGAGCAGAATGAATTACATATCGGTGTGTGGGCAACCCGTCACAGACAGTATCTTAAACAACATCATCGCATAAGATATTACAATCTGCTCACATCGGAAAGGCTGTACCCTTACCTTGCGGACATTGAAGAACAAGCGCAAGTAATGTTTTCACAGCTTGTTAAATCGCTTGCCGAAAAAGAAAATGTTACGGAAAAACTGAAAGCAGATAACCCGATGCTATGGGTGCGGAAGATGAATAACATCCGCAACAGAGCAATGGAAGTTGTGAATAGCGAGGTGATTTTTGTATGAGAAAAATCGTAGTATTCACAATGATATTGACTCTCATTTTTGTTTCGGCAGGTTGCACTGCCCATAGTGAGCCGGACAAAAAAGCAGTTGAAAGTTCATCGACTAACGCTATAATTGATACAACGCAAGAGGAAGAATTAACTGAGAAAACAGAAACCAAAACAATTGAGAAAAGCACATTTGCGGAAGAAATAACACAGCCGCCTGACGCTGAAACCGGTACAGAAAAGGTGTCAAAAGAGCCGATTTTTTCTCAAACCACAACAGCAAATAACGAGCCAAAGCAAGATACTTATACACAAAAAGAAATACCCAACAGCGAAAAATCTGAGCCTGAAATCACAACAAATACTGTTTCGGAAGCCACAACAGCATTTGAACAAATTGAAGGATTCGATATATCCTATTGGATTTCTTATGCACAAAATCACGCTCAAAGTATAGGTTTAACTCTTGATAAAACAGCTACAAAATGTTGGGATAACCCTATATCCGCTAATACAAACAACAAAAATATCAGTATCGATATTGAAAGCAGATTGAACAGATACAAGAATGTTGAGGGATGTACATCGGTGTGGATATGGGCAGAAAAATTATCCGATACACAGTATGAAATCTATATCGGATACGCATAAAAATTGAGCACAGATTGCAGAAACACTCTGTTGTCCGTGCTTATTTTTTGTTTGATATTTACTTTTGAATGTCAATACCGCAACAGATAAAAAGGTATGTACAATCTTAGCGAGCAGACCGGTTGGATAGCCAAACGGTAATCTGCCCGCCTTCTGCACATACTGAGCGAGCAGACCATTTATGGACAGGTTGTCCAAAACGGTGCTGTCGCTCGTGCTTTCAGCGGCAGTGTATTTGGGCAGCCCACTCCCAAATACCTCGTTAGGGTGACACCCTAAGACCTGAAAATATTGATAATATATACATTATTAGCTTCACACTGAACCAGAGTGTTTGTATTAACATAAAACTATCAAGAGAACAAATAAATACATTCACGCTGATGAAGGGTGATAAGGTTGTCGAGATGCTTGAAATATGCGCCTATCTTTTCTTCTTCATCAAGCGACTTTGGAAAAGATATTTCGTATTTCGCAAGTTGCGGCACTGTCAGTTGCGGTACTCCCGTTGACTCAATAACAATTTTTAATGTGTTAATTGCATTCTCTAAAAAGAATACATCGTGATTTGATTTTAATGACAAAAGCCTTACAACCGGCGTAAAATGAACGATTCTTGCTTTTGCGTGTCCAACATCTCCACGACCTGTTATAGTAACAGCAGGAGCTTTAATTCTGTAATCCTCATTATAGTAGCCAACAATTCCGTCATTGGTAAGAGCATTTGCGATAACGGGATAGCGACCTTCATCAAGAATTAAATCTTTGTCAATATCACCGCCTGCAACCATTTCTGTTGCTACTTCCACCAACTTACGCTGTTCCCAAGAATAATAAAAAATCTACTTGTACGGCTATTCTTCCGCAAGTAAATACAAATTTGACAGTACGCACTTTTGTTTCAAATATCGTACTTATATTGAAATTTTCTTATTTTCGTGCTATACTAATTACACTTACACTTAAACCAAGAAAGAGGTGCAATAGAGATGGCAGTTAGTTACAAAAAACTATGGCATATCCTTATTGATAGGAATATGAAGAAAAAAGATTTAGAAGCTTTAGCCGGTATCAATCATTACACGATGAGTAAAATGAGCAGAGATGAGAATGTTACTACCGATGTGCTTGGTAAAGTATGTGCCGCCCTTGATTGTAAGGTGGAGGATATTATTGATTTTCTTCCTGACGAAGAAAATTGAGTCCGTTTTATAGGACAGAGCATTTGATAAAATTAAGATAACTATATAGATATAATCGGAGGAAGATTATGAACAAGCAACAGTTGGCAGCAAAGATTTGGGAATCCGCAAATAAAATGCGTTCCAAAATAGAAGCAAATGAGTACAAAGACTACATTTTAGGGTTTATTTTTTATAAATTCCTATCTGAAAAGGAAGTGAAGTATCTTAAAGAAAACGATTGGACTGACGAGTATCTTCCTGAGTTAAAAGAAGAAGATACCGAGACAGTTGAAAGCGTTCAAAAGAACTTGGGTTATTTTATCTCTTATGATAACCTGTTTTCCACTTGGCTCAGCAAAGGCAGAGACTTTAGTGTTCAAGATGTTCGTGACGCTCTCTCTGCTTTTAGCCGTTTGATTAACACAACCCACAAAAAAGTATTTGAGGGAGTATTTGATACCCTTCAAACAGGACTATCAAAACTGGGCGACAGCTCTGCTTCTCAGTCCAAGGCTATCAGTGACCTTATTCATTTAATTAAAGATATTCCTATGGACGGTAAGCAGGATTATGATGTTCTTGGCTTCATCTATGAATATCTTATCAGTATGTTTGCGGCAAATGCCGGTAAAAAAGCCGGCGAGTTCTACACGCCACACGAAGTATCGTTGCTTATGTCTGAAATCGTCGCAGACCACTTAAAAGACAGAAATGAAATAAAGATTTATGACCCGACAAGCGGTTCAGGCTCTTTGCTTATCAATATTGGTAAGAGCGTTGCTAAGTTTATTGATAATGAAAACAACATAAAATACTATGCTCAGGAATTGAAGCAGAATACATATAACCTCACCCGCATGAACTTGGTTATGCGTGGTATCCTGCCTGATAATATCGTTACACGCAACGGAGATACTTTGGAGGACGACTGGCCGTATTTCGATGAAAACGACCCGATTGGTACTTATGACCCGTTGTATGTTGACGCAGTAGTTTCTAATCCTCCGTATTCTCAGGCTTGGAATCCAACAGATAAAGAGACAGACCCTCGATATGCTCGTTTTGGACTTGCACCAAAAGGAAAAGCTGATTACGCATTTTTATTGCACGACCTTTTCCACCTTAAGAGCGACGGTATTATGACTATTGTACTTCCTCACGGTGTTTTATTCAGAGGCGGTGAAGAAGGAGAAATTCGCAAAAACCTTATTGAACAGAACCATATTGACGCCATTATCGGATTGCCGGCGAATATATTCTTCGGAACCGGTATTCCTACGATTATTATGGTGTTGAAACAAAAACGCTCGAACACAGATGTACTTATCGTTGACGCTTCAAAAGGATTTATTAAGGTTGGAAAGAGCAATAAGCTCCGTGCTTCTGATATTAAGAGAATTGTTGATGTTGTAACGAAACGAGAAAGCGTACAAAAATTCTCAAAGGTTGTCAGCAGAGATGAAATCAGAAAGAATGAGTATAACCTGAATATTCCACGATATGTTGACTCGTCAGAAGCTGCCGAGTCTTGGGATATTTATGCTTCTATGTTCGGTGGACTTCCTCTTTCTGAGATAGATGAACTCAAAGAGTATTGGATTGCTTTCCCAGAACTGAGAAATGCTCTTTTTGAAAACACTTCTTCTGCTTATTGCAATTTGAGAGTAGAAAACATTAAGAAAGCAATTAAAGAACACTCCGATGTCTGCTCATTTGAGAATAAATATCGTGATGTATTCAGCGGCTTTGATGAGTATTTGTATGATGAACTTATTGAAAAGATGACCGCCTTGAATATTTCAAAGGCAGAAGCGACTCTTTCTGCCGATATATTTGAGCGATTAAAAGATATTCCGTTGGTTGATAAGTATGAAGCATATCAATTGCTTGATGACGATTGGACAAAAATCGCAGTTGATTTAGAAATAATTCAAACAGAAGGATTTGAAGCTACAAAAAGAGTTGACCCCAATATGGTCATCAAGAAAAAGGACGGAAAAGAGCAAGAAGTTCAGGAGGGCTGGGTAGGTCGTATTATTCCGTTTGATTTAATTCAGGATACGCTCCTAGCGGATGATAGAGCTGCATTAAAAGCAAAAGAAAATCGCTTGAGTGAAATTGCTTCAGAATATGAGGAATTGTTCGATTCCCTTACTGAGGAAGAAAAAGAAGGCGATTATGCAAGCGAGGACGGGTTTGTTAATGCTGAAATCAAAAAAGCATTGAAATCCGACAGCGTTGAGCCTGAGACAAAAGAAAAACTCCGCAAGGTGGCTGTACTGGCTACAGAAGAAAAAGAGCTTAAGGCTGCAATAAAAAAAGACGCAGGACTTCTTGAAGGCAAGACAAAAGAGACCATCGAAAGTCTATCCGATGAACAGGTTATTGACCTCTTAAAAGACAAATGGATTACTCCGCTTATCCAAAACCTTATGAAACTTCCGGATAGTATAGTAAATGAACTGGTATCAAAACTTGAAGCACTGACTAAGAAATACGAGACTACCTTTGCCGAGGTGGAAGCTCAGATTTCCGAAACAGAAAATACTCTTTCTGCAATGGTTGACGAGCTTGAAGGCAACGAATTTGATATGCTCGGACTTAGTGAGTTCAAAAAAATGCTGGGAGGTGTGCAAAATGACTGAAAAAATTGCAAAACCTCAGCTTAGGTTCGCAGGATTTGATGACACTTGGGAACAGCGTAAGGCTATTGACATAGCTGACTACTCGAAGGGAAATGGCTACTCAAAAGGCGATTTGGCTGACGCCGGAACTCCAATTATTCTGTATGGCAGACTTTACACCAAGTACCAGTTTGCAATCAGTGAGGTGGACACTTTTGCAGTTCCCCGAAATGGTGCGGTTTACAGTCAAGGAAACGAAGTCATAGTCCCGGCATCAGGGGAAACCGCAGAGGACATTGCACGAGCGTCAGCCGTTGAAAAATCAGGGGTTTTGCTTGGCGGCGACCTTAATATCCTCAGACCATTTGATTTTATGAACCCATTGTTTTTAGCTCTTGCTATCTCCAATGGAGAACCGCAAAAGGAGCTTGCTAAAAAAGCACAAGGAAAGTCTGTCGTTCATATCCATAACACTGATATTCAAGAGGTGACGATAGCTTATCCTTCAAAAACAGAGCAAGACCGAATTGTCAGCGTTTTTCGCCAACTCGACAACCTTATCACCCTTCATCAGCGTAAGTATGACAAATTGACCAATGTAAAAAAGTCCATGCTTGAAAAAATGTTTCCGAAAAATGGCTCAAATGTTCCGGAAATCCGCTTTAGGGGATTTTCTGACGCTTGGGAACAGCGTAAGTTGGGGGAACTGTCTTCACTTATAACCAAAGGAACAACACCTTTGGATAAAAGTAATATGGGTACGGTCAATTTTGTAAAAATTGAAAGCATTGATAATTCATCAGGTGAAATCACCATAACACAAAAAATAACTTCTGAGGAGCACGAAGGGTATTTGCGTCGTTCTCAGCTTAAAGAAAACGATATTTTGTTTTCAATCGCTGGCACACTTGGTCGAGTAACTTCAGTAAAATCAAGCATTTTGCCAGCAAATACGAATCAAGCATTAGCTATCATTCGTCTTAAAAGCGGTTGCTTGAAATATGTGAAAACATATCTCAAAGGCAAGGCTGTAGCAGATTTTATAAAGAAAAATCCGACTATTGGTGCACAACCAAATTTGTCTTTGGAACAAGTAAGCAACCTCGAAATTGCCTTGCCGTCCGACATAGAGCAAGAGCAAATAGGTTCATTTTTTGAAAACCTCGATAACCTTATCACCCTTCATCAGCGTGAGTTAGAAAAGCTGAAAAATCTCAAAAAAGCGTGCCTTGAAAAGATGTTTGTTTGAGTAAAATTGGCGAATTTTGAAAGTAAGGAGGAAATCTAAATGATTTTTAATAAAGAGTCGGATTTTGAAGAGGCTTTGATAAAAATTCTGTCCGAAAAAGGATGGGAAAAAGAAGTCCTTAAAAACTACTCTGAACAAGATTTGCTTCAAAACTGGGCAAACATTCTGTTTGAGAACAATAGAGATATTGACCGTTTGAATGATTACCCATTGACAGACGGCGAAATGCAGCAGATTTTGGAGCAAATAAAGAATTTGAGGACACCGCTAAAACTAAATGGCTTTATCAACGGCAAAAGTGTGTCCGTAATAAGGGATAATCCTGATGATAAACTTCATTTTGGAAAAGAAGTAAGTTTGAAAATATATGACCGCCGTGAAATCGCTGCCGGTCAGAGCCGTTATCAAATTGTTCAGCAGCCAAAGTTTCCAACAAAATCAAAAATCCTCAATGACCGTCGTGGAGATTTGATGTTGCTAATCAACGGTATGCCTGTTATCCATATCGAATTAAAGAAAAGCGGAGTGCCGGTAAGTCAGGCATATCACCAAATAGAAAAATACTCAGGAGAAGGGATTTTCAGCGGCTTATTCTCACTGGTGCAAATTTTTGTGGCAATGGAGCCGAATGAGACCGTATATTTTGCAAATCCCGGTCCGGACGGCAAATTTAACCCGGATTACTATTTTCACTGGGCAGACTACAACAACGAACCTATAAACGAGTGGGATAAGGTGGCTTCAACGCTACTTTCTATTCCTATGGCTCATCAGTTAATAGGCTTCTATACTGTTGCTGATGATTCTGATGGCGTACTCAAGGTTATGCGTAGCTATCAGTATTTTGCGGCAAGTGCTATTTCCGATAAGGTTTCTAAGACGAAGTGGGAATCCGGCAATCAGCTTGGCGGTTATGTATGGCATACCACCGGTTCGGGTAAAACAATGACCAGTTTTAAGTCTGCTCAGTTAATCGCCAGCTCCAAAGACGCCGATAAAGTAATCTTTTTGATGGATAGGATTGAGCTTGGAACACAGTCGCTTAAAGAATATCGTGGGTTTGCCGATGAAAACGAGTCTGTTCAGGCGACGGAAAATACAGGGGTGCTAATAACAAAACTAAAAAGTACCGACCCTGCCGATACGCTTATTGTTACATCTATTCAGAAGATGAGCAATATAAAAGATGAAGCAGGCGGACTGAAAGCAAGTGACATCGAGTACATAAACGGAAAGCGAATTGTATTTATCGTCGATGAAGCTCATCGCTCTACCTTTGGGGATATGTTAATCACAATAAAGACCACCTTCCCAAAAGCAATTTTCTTCGGTTTTACAGGAACACCGATTCAAGATGAAAACCAAAAGAAAAAGAACACAACTACAACAGTGTTCGGAAATGAACTTCACAGATACAGTATCGCAGACGGTATCCGTGATAAAAATGTGCTTGGCTTTGACCCATATAAGGTGTTAACTTTCAAGGATAAGGATGTCCGAAAGGTTGTCGCATTGGAAAAGGCGAAAGCACAAACTGAGGAAGAAGCGATTTCTGACCCGTTAAAAAGCAAGGTGTACTATAAATATATGGATGCCGGTCAGGTTGGAATGGTAGGACATTTTGACAACAAAGGAGACTATATCAAGGGTATTGAAGATTATATTCCTAATGTTCAATATCAAACCGAAGAACATACTACTACCGTTGTAAAGGATATATTGGAAAACTGGGTAACTTTGAGCCATAACAGTAAGTTCCACGCAATTTTCGCTACAAGCAGCATACCGGAAGCCATCAATTACTATCGTATGATAAAGGAAATGAAGCCTGAATTGAAGGTTACGGCTTTATTTGACCCGAACATCGACAATGGCGGCGGCGTTGCATTTAAGGAAGCCGGTCTCGTTGAGATAATAGAGGACTATAACGAAAGATATGGTCAGGACTTTACCATTCCGACATTCGCTAAAATGAAAAAGGATATTGCTGCACGATTGGCACATAAGAAACCTTATGAAAGAATAGCGAATGAGCCTGAAAAACAAATTGACCTACTCATTGTTGTTGACCAAATGCTTACCGGATTTGACTCCAAGTGGATAAACACACTGTATATGGACAAGGTGCTGTTGTATGAGAACATTATTCAGGCGTTTTCTCGCACAAACAGATTGTTCGGGCCTGATAAGCCTTTTGGAACAATCCGTTATTATAGAAAACCCCATACAATGGAGCGGAATATAAATGCTGCTGTAAAACTGTATTCGGGAGATAAGCCGTTAGGTTTATTCGTTCAACATCTTGCTGAAAACCTTAAGATGATGAATGAACTGTATGAAGATATATCCGAGCTGTTTTCCAATGCAGGCATAGAAAACTTTGAAAAGCTGCCATCCGATGTTTCTGTATGCAGGAAGTTCGCAAAAGACTTCAAGGAGCTTAACTCCTACTTAGAAGCCGCAAAAATTCAAGGGTTCAAATGGGAAGTTACAAGTTATACAGATGACAATACCGGAGAAAACATTGAGATGGCTTTCGACGAAAAGACATACTTGGTGCTGGTTCTGAGATATAAAGAGCTATCCGGTGGTGGCGGTGGAGGAACTGGTGATGATGTTCCTTATGACCTTGTCGGATATATCACAGAAATAGATACCGGATTGATTGACGCAGATTATATGAACTCTCGTTTTGAGAAATATCTTAAATTGTTAAATCTTGAAGGAGCTTCCGCAGAAGCAGTTGAACAGGCTGAAACAGAACTTCACAAGACTTTCGCTACGCTTTCTCAGGAAGAACAAAAGTATGCAAATATATTCCTCCACGATATTCAAAGAGGAGATGTTGCAATAACCGAGGGTAAAACGCTTCGAGATTATGTAACAGAGTATTTATCGAAAGCTAAAGACGACCAAATTCACCGAGTTGCCGTTGCTTTGGGAGTAGATGAATTAAAACTTCGTACTATTATGAGTTTGCGTTTGAATTCAACCAATATAAATGAGTTCGGGCGTTATGATGATTTGAAAAAAACGGTAAATAAGGCGAAAGCAAAAGAATACTTTGAAAAGATAGAGGGAACAAAGATTATACCACCCAAAGTCAATGTCAAAGTTGACAATTTGCTTCGTGAGTTCATTCTCGGCGGTGGATTTGAAATTGAAATGCCGGAATAAAATGGATAAAGAGCAAAACTTTGAAGGAGTCAAGGGGTTTTCCCTTGGCTCCTTTGCTGTTTCTTGGGAACAGCGTAAGTTTGAAGATATTGCTGTTCGTTCTTCTTCAATAAGCTC
>OLOG01001053.1_pt1 | contig 19348 bp, 20 predicted proteins | sample 1672351 | NCBI WGS metagenome assembly OLOG01 (sample SAMEA3136674, study PRJEB25190) | human gut metagenome | biome: human gut; feature: human-associated habitat; material: faeces | place: Austria | collected 2013 | reverse complement strand
TGAAACCGCCGTGTACCGAACGGTACGCACGGTGGTGTGAGAGGACGGCGGTTAGGCACCGCCTCCTACTCGATTTAGCATGAAATTACTGTAAAGTGCCGGTATACAGGATGGATATGCCGAGCTGATTTTTCTGTAAAATCAGGAAAACGTGCGGAAAAAGCGAATTGTGCTGCAGATACCGGTGGCGTATAATGGAATTACTTCATGTGTAGTAACTTTGAGAGAGATGGAGAAAAAATTTTTTGATATTTTAAGAATTGTACAGAAAAATCCGGTATTCGGAAAAACGTTAATGTGCGGCGGTATGTTAGATGAAAAGCGCATGGAAATCCTATATGAGATTCTCTATGCGATTGACAGGGGGGAGCTTACGGATACCAGAAATGACATCTTTCAGTATGGCAGTCTGATCGGAAAAAAGGACTTACTGGCAAGACAGATTTTTTTGTGTTTATTGATTCTCTTAGATGAGTAGGAACAGATGATCAGGAAATGATTTGCAGATCGTAATAACAAAAGATTTTTTACAAAAGAGTTCTGTGTAAGGCACAGAATTGCCGTGTGGATTTTTAGATGGAAAAAGAGTCTGTAGTTCGGCTCAGAATAACAAGGGAGGAGAAAGTATTACTACACAAGGGGAGAGTTTTTAGAATGGTCTTACCGGATGTTCCGGTGAGACTATTCTTTTTTTATCTTGTCATGAGTTGGAAAAAGGGTTACTATAATAAAGATTTGATAGGCAGACATATAATGTTAAAAAGTTGGAGCAAAATCCAAAATAAAGTCAGAATAGAGGAGATTACACCATGAATATTGTTGTTTTAGCAGGTGGTTTAAGTACAGAGAGAGATGTGTCTTTCAAGACGGGGGATATGGTATCCAAAGCACTTCGTGAGAATGGACATAACGTTATTTTACTGGATGTTTTTATGGGATACAGTGACAAAGAGGAAGATCTGACCGGAATTTTTGACCGTACAGAGGAAGTCAGCGTACAGGTAAAGGATATCCCGGAAACAGCACCGGATCTTGCAAAGGTAAAAGCGTCAAGAAAAGATCAGTCTGATTGTTTCTTTGGACCAAACGTCATTAATATGTGCCGTATGGCGGATATTGTTTTCATGGCATTACACGGAGAAAACGGCGAGAATGGCAAGATTCAGGCAGCATTTGACCTGTTTGGAATCAAATATACCGGAACCGGCTATTTAAGCAGTGCGCTTGCAATGGATAAGGGAATGGCAAAACAGTTATTTATCGCTGGTGGAATCCCGACACCACAGGGCATTTCCATGAAGAAAGAGAACCGCAAAGATTCCGCAAAAGAACTTGGCTTAAAGCTGCCATGTGTTGTAAAACCATGCTGTGGAGGTTCAAGTATTGGTGTTACGATCGTGCGCACGGAAGATGAATTCAAGAGTGCTTTGGATGAGGCATTCAAATGGGAGGATAACCTCATTATCGAAGAGTATGTAGAGGGACGTGAATTTTCCGTCGGCGTTATTGACTATAAGGCACTTCCAATCATTGAGATCGCACCGATTCAGGGATTCTATGATTATAAGAATAAGTACAAAGCAGGCAGTGCAGTGGAGACCTGTCCTGCAGAATTACCGGAAGAGATCACAAAGCAGATGCAGCATTACGCAGAGCGCGTGGCAGAAGTATTAGGACTGAATACTTACTCCCGTTCTGATTTCTTATTAAATAAGAATAACGAAATTTACTGTCTGGAAGCAAACACACTTCCCGGCATGACACCGACAAGCCTTCTTCCACAGGAAGCAGGCGTTCTGGGAATCAACTTTAATCAGTTATGTGAGAAGCTGATTGAGATTTCCTTAAAAAAATATGAGAAATAATGATGAATGACATATCGCCACCAGTTTTGCAGAACCGGTGGCAGTTTGTTCTATAATAACAGGAGCATGATATGAAAAATATGACCTTAGAGCATATCGCAGCAGTCTGCGGCGGTACTTACATAGGAAATGAAGCGGATAAAACGCGTGAGATCCAAGGAGCAGTGATCGACAGCCGCCTTGTGGAAAAAGATTACTTATTTATCCCGGTACGTGGAGAAAAGGTGGACGGACACAGTTTCATCCCATCAGTTTTTGAAAAAGGAGCACTGGCAGTGCTCTCTGAAGAGAAGTTGGAGGATCCGGCAGGTCCATGCATTCTCGTGGAAAACACCTTAGATGCGATGAAGAAGATCGCAGCAGATTACCGCAGAGGTCTGGATATTAAAGTAGTCGGAATCACAGGAAGCGTTGGAAAAACGAGCACTAAAGAGATGATCGCATCTGTTCTGGCACAGAAATATAACGTGTTAAAAACAGAGGGAAACTTGAATAACGAGATCGGACTTCCACTCACGATTTTTAAAATCCGGGAGGAACATCAGGTGGCTGTGCTTGAGATGGGAATTTCCGAGTTTGGTGAGATGGACCGGTTATCCACAATGGCAAACCCGGACATCTGCGTGATCACGAACATCGGACTCTGCCATCTGGAAAATCTCATCACAAGAGATGGAATCTTAAAGGCAAAGACAGAGAGTTTTGCGCATCTGACACCGGATGGAATTGCGGTATTAAACGGAGATGACGACAAGCTCTGCGATAAGAAAGTTGTCAATGGAAAACCGGCAGTGTTCTATGGTATCGAAAAGGCTGCCAAAGTGGCTGAAACAGAGGAAGGAACTAAGACGCTTGCCGAGAAAACGGTTTACGCAACGAATGTAGAGGCAGTTGACCTGACCGGAACAAAAGCAGCGATCCATTATCCGTCGAAAGAGACAGGCGGGGAAGTGACGATGGAAGTCACGATTCCAATCGCCGGAGAACACAATGTATACAATGCGCTGGCAGCGGTGAGCGTGGCAAGAGAATTAGGACTGACCTGTGACGAGATGAAGCGCGGGATTGAATCAGTGCAGACGATCGGCGGCAGAAGTAATCTGATCCACAAAAATGGCATTACGATCATCGACGACTGCTACAATGCAAATCCGGTTTCCATGAAAGCATCCATCGATGTATTGTCCAACGCACCGGGCAGAAAAATCGCGGTACTCGGAGATATGGGCGAGCTTGGCGCAGAGGAAAAACAGCTTCACTATATGGTGGGAGAACATTTTGCAGGAAAGGGAATTGACGCACTTTACTGTGTGGGAACACTCTCACAGGAGATCACTAAAGCAGTGCGTGCAAATAGCAGTGCGACAGAAGTCCATCATTATGAGGACAAAGCAGACCTGATCAAAGACCTTGTGAAAGAGGTGAAGAGCGGAGATACAGTGCTTGTGAAAGCGTCACATTTTATGGGATTCCCGGAGATTGTGAAGGAATTGACGAAGTGAGCTGTTTTGAGAATGTTGTAATAGGATTGTAGAAGTAGAATTTAATATATTATGTATATATAAAAAGTCCATTATCGCTTTAAATTGATAGTGGACTTTTTATTGTTATAATTTAATGTATATTAGTGGTCATGTATAGACAAAATTTGGTATGTACAGGAGTAACCTTAAATATTTTGTAAATAGCTAGCTAAGCTGAAGTATGCATTTGCTTTTGTGTAGTTGGCTGCTAATTCTGCATATTGTGCACAGAGCACGCTATTATTTTCGATATTTTCTAGAGAAGAGAGCATATTACAGTTTTGTTGTTTAATAGATTCATTTTGTGACTCAAGAATACGATTTGAAAAAATGATTTGCTCATTTTGCTCGATAATATAATCCAATTTAGATATTATGCGTTGAATACCATTTTCCATATGTTCATGCACAAATGTATCTTGGAGGGATTCCTGAGAAGAAGACATATAGTCATATATGTAATATACTGAGGCTAAATTGCGATAGGGATTAGGTAACAAATTCATATTATAGTAATCGTTTAATAAGTTAGATACAGTAACGTATTGTCCTTTCATATATTTTTCATAATCATCTTTTTTTATTAATATTTCATTTATTAGTTGTTGATTTTTTTCTAAACGAATATCTTCATTTTTATTATGCTCGATACATGCAGGGAGAAGTTGTTCATATTCTTTTAATTCATCTTTGGCTGATTTGATTTTATTTGCTCCGAGATGAATTAGAAAGATGGATATAGCAGTCATGCTTAGAAATAAGAATGAAGCAAATCCGGGTGAACTTTCATACATTGATAGATAGTGAAATCCTATTTTATTGGAATCTATGCGATAGGGATGTCCACTTTTTTCAATTAATGTCATATATACACATAATAATTCCAATCCTATTCCAAGTAATATTAGAAAAGGTCCATTAGTATGTTTAGAAGGCTTTTCTGGTAAGGTTGCATAATCAGTTTGGCAAAGAGAATCTATTTTTTTTGAAAAGCTGCTATTGTATTCATTAATTCGTTGTTGGATTTTTATTTGTGCAAATTCTAAGTCGCGAATATTTTTTAAATATAATAATAACGCATTTCTTTCCATAGACTGTGTCCTCCATAAATTTATCTTTTGTTAATGATAGTACAAATATTTACTAAAATCAATAGTAAATATTTGTACTATGCTAGAATCCTAGACAAATAAAGCGTCTGATGGGATGAAAAGTGGATTATATAATTAGAATTAGAAATTTAAGAGAAGATGCAGATAAAACACAGCAAGAAATTGCTGAATATTTGGGAACGTCACAAACAATGTATGCTAGATATGAACGAGGTGCAAATGAAATGCCAATTAGACATTTGATTAAGTTGTCAGATTACTATCAAGTATCTTTAGATTATCTTTGTGGACGGACAGATGAAAAACGAATGTATAAAAAGAAATAAGTAGAATAAAAAAACGAAGGATATTAGAGCCACATCCTAGAATGTGATTCTTTTCATAAAATAACCAACCTATATATTTAGGTTGGTTATTTTATATTAAAGAAATATAGTTTAAATCATAACTTTATTTTTCTCTAACATCTCAGCAATCACATCCTGACAGTAAGCTCCGATTTTTTTCTTCTGTTCCTTATCCAGCTCGTTCGGATAAATTGGTTTTCCGTATTCTACAATTACATGTGCTTTTTTGACACGAGGTATATGAGCCTCCAACACATCTGCGGAGTTCGTGATCGCCATCGGGATAATCGGACAGCCACTCTTTTCCGCAATCTTGAAACTTCCCTCTTTGAATGGGAGCATCAGATCGTCCGTTTTATTTCTTGTGCCTTCCGGGAAGATACACATGGAAATTCCATTCTTTACATTGTCGATTCCGGCAAGGATCGTTTTTAACGCTTCTTTTACATTCTCACGGTCGATAAACAGACAGTGCAGACGCCGCATCCAGGTGCGCAGCAACGGCACTTTTTCCATATCCTTTTTCGCAATGTAGCCGGTGAGACGCGGGCAGCGTGCATAGGTGATGATAATATCGAAATAGCTTCTGTGGTTTCCGATGTATAAGACCGCCTGATCTTTCGGGACATTTTCTTCACCGATGACGGTCACTTTCGTTCCACAGATAAATAAAATCACACGGAATGCCCACTGCACCATGCGAAGCTGACCTAAGTCGGCAGCCTGTTTGTTGAATTTTGCAATGATCCATTCCACGCCGAGCACCGGGATTCCGATGATGAGGTAGAGAATTGCAAAGAGTAATGCAAGGATTAATCTTATCATAAGGAAAATTCCTTTCTACTTAATAAAATGTTTTATAAAAATACGATGATCTGTGTTGTGCTGAAATATCAGCCTCATCCCATTATAAGGGTTGGGGAAGAGAAAAACAACTCATAAATTAGGAATATAGAAAGGTATGCCGGCATACAATGGTATAAGAGGTTACTGGAATGAGGTACGGGTGAACAGTAACTATAAGAGCAAAAATGCTGTGCCGCAGGGCACGGAACTGGAGGCGGGTATGCAGACGAAAATGGAAAAAAGCAGGTATGGTTTTTGGAAACCGGGATTTCTTTTTGCAACACTTTTTTTTGCAGCACTTCTTTTTGCCGGATGCAGTGTGGAACAGACGAACCGGACAAAAATCAGTGATCTTGATTACACGATCGCCGCAGAGGCAGACATACCGGAAGAACTGCAAAATGATATTGAGGAGAAAAAGGCTGCAGATTTTAAAATGACGTACAAAGACAGCGAATTTTTATACATAGTAAGAGGCTACGGAGAACAGGAGACCGGAGGGTATAGTATCTGTATCCGCGATCTGTATCTGACATCGAATGCGATCATTTTTGATACGGAACTGATTGGTCCGCGCAAGGGGGAAACCATCAGTAAGAGCCCAAGTTATCCATATATTGTGGTGAAAGTGGAGCTGCGGGATGAGAATGTAGTGTTTGAGTAGATTTGTATGAAAAAACATTCAAAAATAGAGAAAAATTGCAAATATTCATGAATTTTGTGCAAAACACGCAAATCCGTTTGACAAAATTTTATTACAGTGCTAAAGTAAAGCGTGAAATAAGGAGGTAGAAAAATGCAACAGGCAGACATCAGTAAGGTACGTGCATCCGTACACCAGCAGTGTGGCAGTAAAGTTATGATCCAGCTTGATCGTGGGCGTAATAAGGTTGATATCCAGCAGGGCGTGATCCAGCATGCATATCCAAGTGTTTTCACGATATTGGTAAATGATGAGCGTGATGACAATCAACCTCAGTTATTATCCTTTAGTTACAATGATATTATTACAAAAGATATTCGCATGAAACTCTGCTAAGAAAGTGTGCAGATGGCTATTTTGTGAGCAAATAGTGATAAAAGCGTGTATAAAATTCCCTCTATTCGAATACAATGAAAAAAAGGATTTCGAATCGGGGGAATTTTTTTGCAGTTAAATAAAATAAAATTACATAGTTGCACGACATTTGCCAGTGCACAGAGCCAGATTACATTAGATGACGATTACAACGTGCCGGACTACCGGCCGGATATTGTGAAAGTGTTAAAAGAAAAGGGAGAACTTCATTTTGATGAGGTGAAGGCGGCAGCAGGCGCAGCATGGTTAAAGGGACGCCTTGTTTTCAGGGTATTGTACCGCAGCGATCAGGAAAATGGAAAAATAAGCTGTCTGAAAGGAGAGATACCGTTTCAGGAAAAACTCAACATGGACGGTGTACAGGAATATGATGTGATACAGGCATCCGGAGAGATTGAGGATCTCACGATCGGAGTTATCCATTCCAGAAAGATCAGCGTGCGGGCAGTCATTCTGTTAAAGACAGAAGAACCGAGGGAAAAAGAGGAAGAACTCTGTGTCGGGGCAGAGGCAGATGACGGATGCGAGAAACGTTACCGCAACACGGACATCTTACAGCTGGTATGCAGGAAACGCGATCAGTGCCGCCAGAAAAGCGAGATCACACTGCCGTCAAGCAAACCTAATGTGCAGGAAATTTTATGGAAAAGCTTAGAAATCCGCAATCTGGAAACAAAAGCAGGGCAGGATGGTGTAAAGCTCAGCGGAGAAGTGCTCGTTTCCGTATTGTATCAGGAGGAAGAGGAAACAGACCGCATACAGTGGTATGAGACGGTGATTCCATTGGACTGCGGTGTAGAGTGTGACGCAGGAGCGGAGGCAGATATTATCTATAAAGTGAAGGCAGAACCGGCTTCCATGGAACTTGAGGTAAAGCCGGATTACGACGGTGAGGAGCGTGTTCTTGTCTTAGAACTTGTGATGAATCTGGATATCCGGATATGGAAAGAACAGGAGATTTCCATGTTAGAGGATATTTATTCCCTGAAAAAGGAGATCATTCCGGTCCGCACAGGCGTGACTTTACAACATATTTCCGTGAAAAATGACAGCCAGTGCCGGCTGACCGAGCAGATGGAGTTAGCGGAAAGCCAGGAAAAAATTTTACAGATCTGTTCCTGTGAGGGAACGGTCCATTTAGAGAACACGGAATTGACCGGACAGGGCGTGCGTGCAGAGGGGATTCTGGTCACAGAACTGCTTTATATCACGACCGATGATCAGATGCCGATCGGTTCTGCCAGAGAGATTTATCCATTTGAACAGTTCATTGAAATCCCACAGCAGACGGTGCGGACAGAGCGGAACAAACCGGAAGGACCAGAGACTCTGGAGCAGAAAAATAAACTGCAGACAGAGCTTGACTGCAGGATCAGTCAGTTGTCCGCAGTCATGCTCGATCAGGATCATGTGGAAATAAAAGCGGTGATCGGATTAAATCTGCTTGCATTTGAGCAGGAACAGATAGATAATATTACTGATACATGCGAGGAGCCTCTGGATATGGAGCAGTTACAGAAGCGTCCGGGACTGGTCGGTTACATTGCAAAAGATGGGGATTCGCTTTGGAGTATCGCAAAGGAGAATCACACAACGGTGGAAGATATTCTGCGGGATAATCACCGGACGGATGAGGATCTGCGCAGAGGAGAAAAAATTCTGATTGTAAAGAAAGTAGAACTGAACAGTTACGAATCGTAATTGTGAAGTACTGAAAAATCACAAAAAGACAATGAAAAGCAGATTAAGAAGAATTGAGATAACATGATAGAGGTAACACAGATTCGAAAAAGTTATGGAAAAAAGAAAGTACTGTCCGATATCACCTTTCAGGTAAAGCCGGGGGAGTGCGTTGCGATCGCAGGGAAAAACGGCTGCGGCAAATCTACCTTAATGCAGATCATGGCGGGCATTTTAAAGCCGGATGGCGGTGAACTATGCTATTTTGGGAAAAAAGCAGCCTACAAAAGCAGTACATTTCGCCGGTTTTGCGGTTATGTGCCGCAGGAAAATCCGTTGATGGAAGAACTGACAGTGCAGGATAATCTGAAACTCTGGGGCGGCAGCCACAACGCCAACACAAAAGAGCTGGTCGCACAGTTTCAACTGGAGGATTTGTTGCAAACAGAGGTAAGCAAACTTTCCGGTGGTATGAAACGGCGTTTGAGCATTGCGTGTGCACTTGTGGAGAACCCGCCATTTTTACTGATGGATGAACCGACGACAGCTCTTGACCTTTATTATAAAGAGAGCCTTCACCAGTGGATGAAAACCTATCAGCAGAAAAATGGAATCATCCTTATGACGACGCATGATGAGAGCGAGATACGCAATGCGGACAGATGCCTTTTTATGGATGAGGGCAAAGTGCAGGAATTAGATGCAGAAGATATTTTGCAAAAGTTTGCAGGCATGTCAGAATGACAATCAAGTACAAATACTAAGGAAACAGAGAAAAACAAGGGAGGATTCGTTATGAACGAACAATTTGAAACACAAAATCCGGTGGAGAATACTGTGACACCGGCAAACCAGATGGAAACACCAACACCGGAAGCACTAAAAAAGAAAGGAAACAAAATCGCCATCATTGCGGGCGTGGTGGCAGCAGTGGTTGTCGCGGGCGGCGTTGGCGTATTTGCAGCGGTCAAAACAGGAGCTTTTTTAAGCCCGTCAAAAAAGGTATTGCTTGCAGGTGCAAAGACTGTGAGTGACATGGGAAGTTTGGGAGAGACATTAAAAGACTGTGTTTCCCTGTATTCGGATGAGTATACACTCAAAATGGATTTTTCCATGAACGAGGGCGATATTTCCATGGAGGGGCGCAGTTCGAAGGAGCAGAAGCAGATAAAAGGAAATCTCAATATTTCCGGTGCACCATCGATTGATTTTTTAGCAGACATTGGTGCGGACAGTGTGCAGGTGGAAGTCCCGACAATCAGTGAACGCCTGTTTACCTATGATTACAGAAATGAAAAGAGTGGATATCTGCTGGAAATGGTAGACCAGGATACGCTCGATGCAGTGGATGCGACGCTTAAGGCTGCTTATGATAACCAGAATTCAGATGAGTTCCGCAAGAAAATGTTAAAAGTTTACGCGGATGAATACAATACGCTGGAATTTTCCAAAGTGGACGCAAAAGACTTTACCATCGACGGAACAGAGCGCAGTTGTAAGGGATATCAGACGGTTGTGACCAAAGAAAATGTGAATCATGTGATTGATGGACTTGAGACACTTTACGGGGAAGATTATCAGGAGCTGATGGATGCACTTGATCTGACCGCAGCAGATTTTGTCGCGTCTATGAGAGAGGCAGTGGAAGAGTTTGACGACAGCACGACACTTGTATTCTACTTATACAAAGGTCAGTATGCAGCGATTGATATTATACCGGAAAATGATGTTTCCTTTGAAGTCCAGTTCCTCGGCGGTGACACGAGAATGCAGAACATGATCCTCCTTGCAGATGATGAGAAAGTGGTCGAGGTTCAGGGAAGTAACGAGGGTAGTGTCGAGACAATCACGATGATCGCCGAGGAAAACGATACCGTAAAGTTCACGTATGACAGTGACAGCGGAGATATCACAATGGAAGCAAAATATGATGAAGAATCTTATAATTTTGCAGGAAATCTTGCAGTCGATAAGAACAGCATGGTCATTACCATTGATGATCTCGGAAGTGCCTCTGAAGATGTGAGCGGTAGTATCACATGGAAAAAAGGTGCCCAGTTTGAGGAAGTTTCCGGCGATACCTTTGACCTTGGAAATGCAACGGAAGAGGAATGGCAGGATCTTCTTCATGAAATCTTTGCAGCAATGTTAGGTGGATTTTAATTCATGAGATTTTTTCTTCGATATCTGTCACTTGAGGGTAAAAAAAGCCTGATAGCGGCGAGAAAAAGCATGGTAAAGTTTATAGTGATGTTATTACTGATCGCAGGCGGAGTGCTTGCGGTCAGTCTCGTTATGAAGGATGCAGGTGTGTTCCAGACGGCGGAGATTGGCGTTGTGATCCCTGAGGATGAGGCACAGACGAAGATGGTGGCACAGTTTATCTCTGCGATGGACAGCGTGAAAAGTGTCTGCCACTTTCAGTACCTGAATCAGGATAAAGCGATGGCATCGCTGGAAAAAGGCACATTAGATGCGGTGCTCTCACTGCCGGAACAGTTTTACGAGGATGTGGATTCCGGGAAAAATACACCGGCAACCATTTATTTCCCGGAAAAAGCTTCGTTAAACACGAGAGTGTTCGTAGAACTTGTGACGGACGGCGTCTCCCTGCTTCGGACGGCGGAGGCTGGTGTCTATGCCACCTACGATACCGCGCAGATTTATCAGGCGGAAATCTCAAGGGATCAGATTGGGGATGTGATCTCCGAACTTTATATTTATGAGGCGTTTGACCGCACTTCGGTTTTCCAGAAAAATGTGTATTCTTCGCTTGGAAAAGCAGACCTCCATCAATACTATTTTTCTGCGGCTGTTCTGCTCCTCCTTCTGATGATGGGTGTCAATTACGGTTATCTGTATCAGAAGCAGAGCCGTGCTGTGGAGGAAAAAATCAGAATTTACGGTATCGGCGAAGGGAAAAATGCGTTGGTCAAAGTGCTTCTTATGACCGTTCCGCTGTGGCTTGTGGGAGTTTTGGTGTATGCTGTGGGCTGTCTGGTATCAGGGAAGTATCATCTGTCTTTTTTGTGGTTTGACCGGGAGGTGCTGCCTGGAACACTGCTTCTTGCAGCGGTGATTGCAGCGTATTTTCAACTGATCTATACGATTTCGGGAGAGAGCACCAGAGGAACGATCGTGCTGTTTGCAGTCAATGTTTTTCAGATCATGGCTTCCGGTGTTGTGATCCCTACTGCATATCTGCCGGAACTTTTTGGAAAAATCGGAACCTTTTTTCCACTGACCTTTTGGGACAGCTATTATCTGAAATTATTGTTTTTCGGAATCAAAGGGCAGGAGACAAGGCAGCTGATTCTCATGTTTGTTGTGCTTTTTGCGGCCAGCGTGTTATGGGCAAAAGCGGCAGGAAATTTTGGAAACGCAGAACGGAGGGAACATAAAAAAGGCGGACGCCTGACCATCGGAGGGGTTGGAAGATCAGCATTTTTTCATTGGTATTTTTTACAGTTGAAAGCATGGCTGAAACGTGGGACAAGTCTGTTGTTATTAGTATCTATGCTCTTTGTGGTCTGGTTTGCCGGACAGATCTCAATGCCGCAGTCTGACAATGTGTCCGTTGGAATCGTGGAAACTGACGGAGCGCACGGAAAAGAAGTGCTGCAACATCTGACACAGCGTGAAAGTCTTTTTTCCTTTGTGATGTATGACAGCAAAGAGGCACTGCAGGAGGACGTCATTGCAGGAAAACTGGAGTGTGGTTTTTATTTCTCCAACAATTTTGAAAAAAAATTTGAGCATGAAAAGTTAAAAAACAGTGTGTCGTATCTCTGCACACCGCTCACCACGAAGGGCGAGGTGGCGCGTGAGACCTTTTATGCGGCGCTGTTTGAGGTGTATGGAGCACAGATGCTGAGTGCAAGGACAGAGCAGCTGTTTGGTGATGATGCAAACGCAGCGCGTGATGTCCTGCTTGCCAATTATGAAAAATATCTCAAAGGAAACGAAGTTTTTCAGGTAAATGTGGAGCAGACAGAGGCAGTACAGACGACAGAGAAAGAAAAACAGGTATTTCCACTTCACGGACTTGTGGCATTGTTTCTGTTTTTGATCATATATGTGGAATACGGACGACGTTTTGACGCCGGCAGTGGAAAACCATATCTGGCACTTCCGGCGCCACTTGGCGAAGGATTTCAGATGATGGGACTTCTCGCAGCGGGAACCGTTCCGGCGGTGGCTGGCTTGGTGTTACTGCTTTGTTCCGGGGAGAGCCGCGGACTCCTTCGGGAGATCAGCGCCATGATATTATTGCTGGCAGCCTGTATCATGTGGATATGGATTGTTGGAAAATGGATACAAAATCTGACAGGTTTTACATCCAGCATCTTCCTGCTGGTATTGATCAATCTGTTGTTTTGCCCGGTTTTCGTGGATATTGCAGCCTTCATTCCGGCATTAAAATTCGTGCGGTACCTCTGTCCGGTGGGAATCTATCTATGGTTCATCTCCTTGTAAAATTATGGAAACGCTATCCACTATACAGAAAAATGTGTTAAAATAGATATGACATTGTAGATAGAATATCAGATAATTGTGTAACTCAACATAACGTAAATTGAATTGTGAAAAATTAACAAAAGACATGAAAGACATAGCGGGAGCGTGTCTTGAATGTTTTTGTTGATTTTGAACAATTTGAAATAAAGGTAAGAGGAGTTACACAATTATCGTTCATTTATTTTCACACAAGGAGATTAACGCTTTTATGAAATTTTTACGAGCGATGAAAAAGATAAAGATAAAAAAGCAGATCATAGCGGCAGTTATGGCATGCGTGCTTGGCATTGGAGGCATATACTCAGTTCATGCGTCCGTTATTAACGATGCAAAAAATAAGAAAAATGAAGCGCAGCAGGAGTTGGATAATCTGAACAGCCAAATTGATGAGATCCAGGCGGCACAGAGTGATCTTCAGGAGGAAATGGACGCTTATGATGACCAGCTCATGGCACTGCTCACAGATATGGATCTTCTGGAAAACGATATGGATGCAAAGCAGGATGAGATTGACCAGGCGAATGCTGATCTGGAAGTCGCACAGGAGAAAGAGCAGACGCAATATAACGCGATGAAAACGCGAATTCAGTATATGTATGAAAACGGTGACAGTAATTACTGGGAAGCGATGATGGGAGCAACGAGCATCACCGACCTTTTAAACCGTGTGGAATATGTATCCGAAGTGTATGATTACGACAGAAAGCAGCTTACTGCTTATCAGGAGACGGTACAGCAGGTGGCAGATCTGAAGGATCAGTTAAATGCACAGCTGGCAGAGATGGAAGAGCTAAAGATCAGTTATGAAGATCAGGCATCTTCCCTGCAGGCTTTGATCGCAGAAAAAAGCGCTGCGATGGATAATTTTGACGCCCAGCTTGCAAGTGCAAAAAGTCTTGCAAGCCAGTATGCAGATACGATCAAAAAGCAGAACCAGATCATTGCAGATGAACAGGCGCGTCAGGCAGCAGAAGAGGCAGCCGCAAGGCGGGCAGCGCAGCAACAACAGCAAAATGCAGGAAATCAGTCAAACACAACGGGCAGTGACACAAATGCGTCAGCTTCAGGTTCAGGAACCGGTTTAACATCTTCAGGTTTAAATCCTGCACACACTACAAATGTCAGCGGAAGTGATGTGGTGGCCTTTGCGAGCCAATATGTCGGTTATCCGTATGTGTACGGCGGCAACAGTCTGACGGAGGGGGCTGACTGTTCTTATTTTGTCATGGCATGTTTCGGACAGTATGGAATCTCACTTCCGAGAAACTCTTATTCCATGCAGAGCTGCGGACAGGCAGTAAGCTATGACTGCGCACAGCCGGGAGATATCATCTGCTATCCGGGACATGTTGCAATCTATATGGGAAATGGAAGGATCGTGCATGCTTCCAGCCCGACAAACGGAATCTGTTACGGAAGTGCGACGTATCGTACGATCCTGACGATACGACGGGTGTTATAAAGGAATTGTAACTTTCTGGAAAAAGTGATATAATATCTTGCAGAGTTTGTCTATACTAACAGTTGGATAATTGCGAAACTTCTAACAAACGAACAGGGGATTCGCAGCTATCGGAAACTGACAATGAAAGAAGGAGAAATATTATGCAGTTTGAACAGTTACAAAAAGATATGATAGCAGCCATGAAGGCAAGAGATAAAGTTCGTAAAGATGCGATTTCCGCACTGGTATCTGCAGCAAAGAAAGTAGCCATTGATGAGGGATGCAGAGATAACATCAGCGAGGAGATTGTTGACCGTGTCATTTTAAAGGAGATCAAATCTGTAAAAGAGCAGATTGATACGTGTCCTGCAGAGAGAACAGATTTGAAGGAAGAATATCAGGCTAGATATGATATTTATCAGGAATATGCACCAAAAATGATGTCCGCAGAGGAAGTGGAAGCATTTATCACTGAGAAATTTGCAGATATCGTTGCGGGCAGGAACAAAGGAATGATCATGAAAAATGTGATGCCTGAATTAAAAGGCAAGGCAGAAGGAAGCGTGATCAATCAGGTAGTTGCAAAACTTTGTCAGTAAGCACCATACAGAAGGGCGCGGCGATAATATGGAGAAGCGAATACGTTTTACAATCATACTTGTACTCATTTTGATCGTTGTCATAGCGTTTTCTTTCCAGTCGAAAGAGAAGAAGGAATATCTGGTTTACAATGAGGCATTAGATAAGACTGCGGTTACCGTGGATGATGTATCATTGACTTTGAAAGATATCGCATTTTATGTAGCTTATGAGGAAAAAACAGTTCAGGAACAGGCGATACTCTATAACCCGGACAATCCAAGACAGTACTGGAATGTTTATACAGACGGGCAGTTTGTGAAGCTTACTGCAAAACAGGCAGCATTGGATATGGCTGTGCATGATGAGATTTTTTATCAGATGGCTGTAGCAGAGGGCGTGAAGCTGGACGTGACGGAGCAGGAATATCTTGAAAATGATGAGAGTGATTTCTGGTCTGATTTAGAGGACTGGCAGAGAGAACAATTGGGGATTTCAGAGGAAGAACTGGATTCTGAAATGGAGAAAATAGCACTGGCTGACAAATATCAGAGTATTTATGCAGAGATGAACCAAAAAGAGTACGAGGCATATAATTTTAATGGGGAAGCCTATGAGGCACTTTTGTCGGAACACAAATACAGTGTGAATGAAAAAGTATGGGACAGAGTGGATTTTGGCTCTGTCACGCTTGATAATTAGAAAGTAGAAAAGAGAAAAATTATGTCAGTAAAAATTGGAAGAAACGATCCATGCTGGTGTGGAAGTGGCAGAAAGTACAAGGCATGCCATGAAGCATTTGATGAGAAGATCGCAAGATATGCGTCACAGGGACATATCGTGCCGCAGCGTAACATTATTAAAAATGCAGAGCAGATCGCAGGCATTAAAGAGAGCTGTAAAATTAACATTGCAGTGCTTGATTACATTGAGAAAAATATCCATGAGGGTATGAATACGGCAGAGATTGATAAAATTGTTTATGATATGACAACAAGCATGGGCGGAATCCCGGCGCCACTCAACTATGAAGGATATCCATTTTCTGTGTGTACCTCTGTGAATGATCAGGTGTGCCACGGTTTTCCTTCCAAGGATGTGATCCTAAAGGCAGGGGATATTATCAATGTCGACTGCTCTACCATTTTAAACGGATATTTCTCTGATTCTTCGAGAATGTTCTGTATCGGTGAGGTCAGCCCTGAGAAGAAAAAGCTTGTCCAGGTGACCAAAGAGTGTGTCGAACTTGGATTAAAAGAAGTAAAACCATGGGGATTTTTAGGTGACATGGGGCAGGCAGTCCACGACCATGCATTTTCCAATGGATACACAGTTGTCCGTGAAATTGGCGGACATGGTGTAGGTCTTGAGTTCCATGAGGAGCCGTGGGTAGGATATAATTCCAGCCGTGGACAGGAGATGCTGATGGTTCCGGGCATGATCTTTACGATCGAACCGATGGTGAATATGGGACAGCCGGATATTTATGTTGATTCCGATAATGACTGGGAAGTATACACAGACGATGGACTTCCATCCGCACAGTGGGAGATCATGGTGCTTGTGACGGAGGACGGACATGAAGTCCTGTGCTGGTAAGCTGAATAGTGTGGAGAAGAAAAAAGCAGCATAGCCGTGAGGCTATGCTGTATGTTTGAAAAGCTGTATGTGGAGCGGCTCGCCGAGGGATTTGATAAAATGCCGGTAGATCACGACCGCAGCGATCAGAAAGCTTCCAATCTGGATGGATGGAACTTTTACGGTAAACAGCACGCATAATGCAAACAGTCCAAAAGTAACGACAGACCGGAAAGAATGTGGGCTGACCACAACGATCAGGGAAAAGAAAATAAAGAAAAATGCAAGGTACACTGCCGGACGCATCTCCGGAAACAGACCGAGCAGGACTCCAAAGGAGGCGGTAATTGCTTTGCCGCCTTTTTCTTTTCGGAAAAATGGAAATGCGTGTCCGAACACCGGGGCGATGAGTACCGGAATAAAAAGCAGCGAGTGAGTATCTAAAAAGCGCTGCCCGAGAAATACCGGAACAAATCCCTTTGCCAGCTCTAAAATAAGGGAGAGCAGCCCACAGAAAAATCCGCCGTACATAAAGGCATTTGCAACGCCCGGATTGTGGTCTGCGGGAAGTTCCCGGATATCAATGTGCCGTATGATTTTTGGCGTCCAGTAAGCAAACAGTGTGCTTCCGAGGGCAAATCCAAGAATCGTAAAGAAGAGATATAACATAAAAACCCCTTTCTATTCATGAGAAACAAGCCGTTCTAACAGACTTACGATCTGCATGGCAGCTTCAGGCTTGCGTTCTCTGCGCTGTGCCTCTGACATCTGTTCACGCAGGGAATCATTTTCAATCAGTGCTTTGCCAAGCTGTACCTGTTTTGCGAGATGCTTTGAGGAGACAGAGAGATGTCTTGCACCAAAAAACTGCAGGTTTGCAGTCTCACATCCAGGAATCGGAGCCGTGTGGACGATCGGAATATTTTTTACAAGAGATTCTGTCGAGGTAAGGCCGCCCGGCTTTGTGTAAATGACATCACAGGCATCCATAAAAAGGGATACATGATTGGTATACCCGATAATATGGACCCGTTTGTTAAAATGAAATTCTTTCCGCAAAATGCGTTCAATTTTTGCATTATTTCCACAGATGATCACAATGTGTTCTCCGTTCCGGCAGCGGAGTGCTAACTCAGCCGCAAAAACAGCCAGTTTTCCAAACCCCATACTTCCGCTCATGACGAGAAACATCGGAACATCCATCGGGAGGTGCAGTTTTTTTCTTGCAGCTTCCTTGGACAGATTTCTGCAGAAATCCTGCCGCACCGGAATGCCATAGGGAAGCAGTTTCTCCTCCGGAATGCCGCGTTTTACATACTCCGGGATCAGATCTTCATGTGGAATCACATAATAATCGAGATTTGTCTCCTCCCAGAATGGGATACAGGTGTAGTCTGTTCCAACCGCAACTGCCGGTATATGCAAAAGATTTTTCTTTTTCATATAAGTCATTGTCTCCGCAGGATAAAGGTGCGGAGTGAGAACAATGTCAAAATCATGTCTGTCAATATAGGAGGCTAATTTTTTTCCCAATAAGGCGTTGGCAAAATAGACGGGAGATTTCCGTCTGGAACTTGAGATCAGCATTCCTACTTTATAAATAAATCCAAAAAAGAATGGAATATGTTTTACTATGCCAACATACGCTCCGGCAACGGCATGGGAGGTGCGTTTCCCGGATAAAAGAAACATATCCATCATTTCTACTGTATGCCCTTTTGATTCGGCGGCCTCCCTGACAGCTCTTCCGGCACTGTTGTGTCCTTCACCCGTATCACAGGATAATATCAAAATTTTCATAAATCTATAGAATACCTTTCAAATTTCGGCTATAATCAGTGTAGCATATCGTATGTAAAATTACGAGAGAGAATTCTGGCGTAAGAATATCATTCAGGAGAGAGAGCATGAAACTATCAGGGAAAAAGGGAACAGAACAGTCAAAAAAGAAATCCGTCGGAAAAGCAAAGAAAGCATCTGAGGTAATAAAAGTTCCGGGAGACTGGCTTTATATGACACCACAGGAAATCGGTGTAAGACAGATATATGAAGTATTTGGGGAACAGGATGGCTATGAATTGGAAATCTGGGAAGATGCCGGAGTTCTTGAGATTGGAATGTCAGAGGGAGCTTCTGTAGATATCGAGACAGCACAGATCCATCCAAAAGACGAGGTTACGGCTTCTTTTGCAGCAGAACATCAGGTGAAAACACTTCGCTTTCAGGTGGGAGAATGGAAAAGAAAGTTTGTGGGACGAGCAGAACAGGCAGTTATGGACTTTAAAGAAAAGGGGAAAGATGCCCTTGCCTGTGCGGTAAAGGGAATGCACCTTACTCAAGGCTTGCAAAAAATCCAATCGTCTCTGCATACGGTGATGCTGTCGATGGATCAGAAGATTGACCGTCTGGGGAGCATGGCGGAAGAACTGCATGTTGCCAAAGAGCATCTGCGGAATGCATTTCTGGAAGCGGGTGGAAAAGAGGTGCGAAAGCTCACAGAACGCAATTCCGAACAGGGAATCATCTTTCAAACGCAGAAAGTGCTATTCCAGTCTATGCGGAGTATCCATCAGTTGGAGCAGAAAACAGAGCGATTGAAACAGCAGGCTGAGAAACTGGAAGCAAGAGAAGGAAAACAATTGTCTGTGAGGAATACCTTGCAGGAACTTCGACAAGAACAACACCATCTGAAGCTTGGTAAAGAAGAAAAACAGAAGTCGGCGGTTCGATAAAGAGAAGTTTTTCAAAGGGAGGTGAAATCCATGAAAGAAGAAACAA
>OLOG01001045.1_pt1 | contig 19506 bp, 16 predicted proteins | sample 1672351 | NCBI WGS metagenome assembly OLOG01 (sample SAMEA3136674, study PRJEB25190) | human gut metagenome | biome: human gut; feature: human-associated habitat; material: faeces | place: Austria | collected 2013 | reverse complement strand
GCGATGGGAAGAAAGACACTGGAAAGTTTCCCGGGGGGACAACCGCTGAAAAATCGAACCAATATTGTTCTGACAAAAGATCTAAATTACAAAGTAAAAGATGCTGTAGTTGTGGGAACATTGGAAGAGATGGTGGAAGAGCTGAAGAAATATCCATCGGAAGATATTTATGTAATCGGCGGGGAAAGTGTTTACCGCCAGCTGCTTCCGTACTGTGATACAGCTTATGTAACAAAAATCGATCATATCTATGAGGCTGATACATTTTTTCCAAACCTGGATGAAATGAAAGATTGGAAGATGACAGGAGTTACAGAAGAGCAGACGTACTTCGATTTGGAGTATGTTTTTGCTAAATATGAGCGAGTATAGAAATACAATAAAATTGATATAATTTAATCTGAGAGTTAGTTAAATACGCCGTGTTGATATTGATGTAATGTAATCATATAATATTTTTTTAGGAAAATCTTATAATCTGGAGAGTCTGATTACTTTTAGAGTTTGTTCAGATAGCAGAAAAAATGATTTGGTAATTGAATTAATGCAGAAAGAATTTCAACAGATTGAAGTGGTAAGAGAAGAAAGCGTTGGAATTGAGGCAATCTGCATGAATGAATGCTAAAAGGAGAAAAACAGAGTGCACTCTTGAATTTTATGTGTGACCGTATTATAATGGAGAACATAAAAAGTGCAAATGTGCCAGCAATAGTGATTGGAGTGAAGGAATATGGAGAAAAAAGAGATGGACTGGGCTAATCTTGGATTTGGCTATGTACAGACAGATCAGAGATATGTTGCAGATTTTAAAGATGGAAAATGGCAGGAAGGAAAGCTGACATCGGATGCGAATGTAGTTATCAATGAGTGTGCAGGTGTACTTCAATATGCGCAGACGTGTTTTGAAGGGTTAAAAGCATATACAACAGAAGATGGAAGAATTGTCACATTCCGGCCGGATCTGAATGGACAGCGTATGGAAGATTCTGCGAGACGGCTTGAAATGCCGGTATTTCCGAAAGAGAAGTTTGTGGAAGCGGTGGAGCAAGTTGTAGCGGCGAATGCTGAGTGGGTTCCGCCGTTTGGCTCCGGAGCTACTTTATATATTCGCCCATATCTGTTTGGCACAAATCCAGTCATCGGAGTGAAACCGGCAGATGAATATCAGTTCCGTATATTTGTAACACCGGTGGGACCATATTTTAAAGGCGGTGCAAAGCCGCTTACGATTAAAGTATCTGATTTTGACAGGGCGGCGCCGCATGGAACAGGACATATTAAAGCGGGACTGAACTATGCAATGAGCCTTCATGCAATTATGACAGCTCATAAAGAAGGATATGATGAGAATTTATATCTGGATCCGGGTACAAGAACAAAAGTAGAAGAGACCGGAGGTGCGAATTTTATTTTTGTCACAAAAGATAATAAAGTGATTACGCCAAAGTCAGACAGCATTTTACCTTCGATTACGAGACGTTCGCTCGTCTATGTTGCCAGAGAATATCTGGGATTGGAAGTGGAAGAGCGGGAAGTAACACTTGAAGAAGTAAAAACATTTGCAGAATGTGGACTTTGCGGGACAGCAGCAGTCATTTCTCCGGTAGGAAAGATTGTGGATCATGGGGAAGAAATCTGCTTCCCAAGCGGTATGGAAGCGATGGGACCTGTTACGAAGAAGCTGTATGACACACTGACCGGAATCCAGATGGGACGAATTGAAGCGCCGGAAGGATGGATTCACGAAATCAAAGTAAAATAGAATACAAAAGAAAAGAGATTCTCTGAAAATAAAAAAGCTGTGGAACATTTTTGGGTTCCGCAGCTTTTTTACGTAACTAAACTGACAGGTGGAAAATCATTGTTGCAATCTGAAAATAGATCATGACAGAACAGGTATCTACGATTGTTGTAATGAGAGGCGCTGCCATGATTGCCGGATCGAAATGGAATTTTTTGGCAAACAACGGCAATGTACAGCCGATCAATTTAGAAATAATGATTGTAGCTACAAGAGAGAGTGATACAACAACAGCCAGAGAGACATCTTTATACATTAGGAAAATACGCAGTCCGTTTGCCAAGGCAAGAAAGGCGCCTACAAGCAAAGAAACGCGGAATTCCTTAAACATAATCCTGAAAATGTCTTTGAATTCGAATTCATCAAGTGCAAGACCGCGAATGATCAATGTAGAACTCTGGGAGCCGCAGTTTCCGCCCGTATCCATTAACATTGGAATAAAGGATACAAGAAGCGGGACTGCCGCAAATGCATTCTCATACTTCGTAATGATCATACCGGTAAATGTAGCAGAAATCATAAGAACGAGAAGCCAGACGATACGGTTCTTGGCATGTTCAAATACACTGGCTTCAAAATATCCCTTTTCACTTGGAGTTACAGCGCCCATGAGAGCCATATCTTCTGTTGTCTCTTCTTCGATGACATCCATCGCATCATCGAACGTAACAATACCTACCATGAGATCGTCCTGGTCAAGCACCGGAATCGCAAGCAGATCATATTTTGAAAACAGTTTGGCTACCTCTTCCTGGTCTGTGTGAGTAGAAACAGAAATGATTTCAGTTTCCATCAGTTCTTCCATTGTGAGATCGTCATCCATCGTCATCAAATCTTTGGCAGAAACAATGCCGAGAAGACGGCGATGCTCCAAAACATAACAGGTATATATGGTTTCCTTGTGGATTCCGGTTCGTTTGATATGGGAGAGCGCCTGACGTACAGTGTCTGTCTTCTTCAAATCGACATACTCTGTTGTCATTACACTGCCGGCGCTGTCTTCCGGATAATTTAAAAGTGTATTAATCTTCGTGCGTTTCTCCTGGTCTACTGCCTCCAGAATCCGTGTCACAAGATTTGCCGGGAGATCTTCGAGAAGATCAACGGTATCATCCAGAAAGAGCTCGTCGAGAAGTTCTTTCAATTCTTTCTCAGTAAAAATCTCAACGAGATACGACTGCATGGAATTATTCATATTGGCAAATACATCTGCAGCCTTAGTCTTCGGAATGAGCCGAAATGCCAGTGCAAGCTCTTTATCTTCCAGTTCTGACATGAGAGCAGCAATGTCCACTGCATTCATGACATTCAAAATACTTCTTACAGCCTTGAATTCCCGCGCCTGTAAGAGATCCATAAAGATTTCTTTGTTCATAACAAAAACTCCTTTTCCTGATGAAATTGTCTATAAAGCTCCACGAAGGATAACTGGCTCCTGCGTCCATGCTGCTCACCTGCCTTTCCGTTCAAATTTTCCAGTTCATTATAACGTGGGTAAGAAAGGGTGTCAAGAAAATGTGAAAGCAAAGGGCAGAAAAGCAATCAATACTTGAAAAATCTATTGACAAAATCATTAAAAAATGCTAGTTTAATAGCAAGCAAATAAAAGGGAGTAGCCAAACATCCTGCGGGATGGGTTTGAAACCGTCAATCGATACCGAGAGGTATCCGTATCAAATGAGAACGCAAGACTTTTATTGTGGCAGATGTCATAATAGGAGTCTTTTTTTATTATCCACTCTATCGCATTTGCCGCAGAGAAGCTGCAAAGAAGAGAAAGGAGAATGTGATAATGCAAGAAGTAACAAACTATGGAAAAGAATTAAGAGAGGCCATTCATGCAGGAGAGGCTGCGATGCAGAAATTAGAAAATGCAGAGAAACATCTTTCAAGCGCAAAATCCTGGGGATGGCTGGATGTGATCGGAGGAGGAGCTGTGATCAGCTTTGTGAAACACTGGAAAGTCAATTCTGCAATGGAAGAACTGGAGGAGGTTAAGAAGGCGCTCTGGAATTTTCAGAGAGAACTTCAGGATATCAACGACTGTGTAGGAATGAATATAGAAATTGGTAATTTCCTTGTATTTGCAGATTTCTTTTTTGATAATTTTTTAGTAGATCTTATGGTGCAGCAAAAAATTAGTGAGATGCAAGATCAGGTTGTGAATGCCCGGATCAATGTAAATCGTGTCCTGAAAGAATTGTACCGGATCGAGAGAGGAGTTGAATTTTAATATGGGATGTTTAGGAAATTTATTATGGTTTTTCTGTGGAGGATTTATTAGTGGGATCAGCTGGCTGTTTGCAGGAGTGCTCTGGTGTATTACGATCGTCGGGATTCCTGTGGGACTGCAGTGTTTTAAATTTGCGTCACTTAGTTTCTTTCCGTTTGGAAAGGAAGTAAAATACGGTGGCGGAGCAGGATCACTGCTGTTGAATATTATATGGATCATAGTTTCAGGGTTGCCGCTGGCATTAGAATCAGTTCTGATTGGGGCAGTGCTTTGTGCTACGATCATCGGTATTCCGTTCGGAATACAGCAGTTTAAACTTGCTAAGCTGGCGCTGATGCCGTTCGGAAGTGAAGTATATTAATAGGAAAAAGCGATGGAAATCCTTGTGTAAAGATATCGACATCGAGAGACAGTCTTGCTATAATGGGAAGATGAAACAGGAGGAATAACATGGAAGCATATACAGGGTTTGCGGCGGTCTATGATACATTCATGGATAACATTCCATATGAAGAATGGGCTGCTTATATTAGAAAACGATTAGTTCAGTATGACATCCGGGATGGTCTGCTTCTGGATCTGGGATGCGGTACTGGAACACTTACCGAGATAATGGCACAAAATGGATATGATATGATCGGTGTTGATGTATCAGAAGAGATGCTTGAAATCGCGATGGATAAGCGGATTGCGTCGGGACATGATATTTTATATTTACTGCAGGATATGCGGGAGTTTGAATTATATGGAACTGTCCGGGCGGTGATCAGTGTCTGCGATTCATTGAATTATATTACAGAGGAAGAAGAACTCTGTGAAGTATTTCGACTTGTGAATAATTATCTGGATCCGGGCGGTATATTTATTTTTGATTTTAATACAACATATAAATATAGGGAACTACTTGGAGATCGTACGATTGCAGAAAGCAGGGAAGAATGCAGCTTTATCTGGGATAATTATTATTACGAAGAAGAAAAAATTAATGAGTATGAATTGAGTCTGTTTATCCGGGAGGAAGAAGATCTGTATCGCAGATATCAGGAAACGCATTATCAGAAGGCGTATGAGTTAGAGATAATGAAGGAACTTCTTGAGAAGGCAGGATTGGAATTTGTGACAGCCTATGAGGCATTTACGGAGGAAGCGCCATCTGAAATGAGCGAGCGCATTTATGTAGTTGCAAGAGAATGTCAGAAGATGGCAAATAACAGATAAACTAGAAAAAAATGAAACAAGAATCAGAAGGAGAAGAAAGATTATGGCAGATTATATTGTAAGAGCAACAGCGGCAGGCAATCAGATCAGGGCGTTTGCAGCAACGACCAAGGATACGGTAGAAGATGCAAGGCAAGCGCACAATACAAGTCCGGTAGCAACGGCTGCTCTGGGACGGCTTTTGACAGCCGGAACGATGATGGGAAGTATGATGAAGAATGAGAGTGATCTTTTGACGCTTCAGATCCAGTGCGATGGACCGATTGGAGGACTGACGGTAACAGCCGACAATCAGGGTCGGGTAAAAGGCTATGTGAACAATCCGGAAGTGCTGATTCACGCAAATGCCAAAGGAAAGCTTGATGTAGCTGAGGCGCTGGGACTTGGAATCCTGAATGTGATTAAGGATATGGGACTGAAAGAACCGTATGTGGGACAGACAATTCTTCATACGAGTGAGATTGCGGAAGATCTGACATATTATTTCGCAACATCCGAGCAGATTCCGTCTTCTGTCGGCCTGGGTGTTTTGATGAATAAAGATAATACTGTGCGTCAGGCAGGAGGATTTATCGTTCAGGTCATGCCGTTTGTCGAAGATGCAGTTGTTGATCGTCTGGAAGAAAATATTAAAAAAATTGATTCTGTTACGGCAATGCTGGACCGCGGATATACACCGGAACAGATTCTTAAGGAAGTGCTTCAGGGAATGGATGTGGAGTTTACGGATCAGATGCCGGCAGAGTTTTATTGTAATTGCTCTAAGGAACGTGTAGAACGTGCGCTAATCAGCATTGGACGTAAAGAACTTCAGAGTTTGATTAGCGAAGGAAAGGAAGTGGAGATGAACTGTCACTTCTGTAATCGGAATTATACATTTTCTATAGAAGAGTTGAAGGAGCTCTTAAAGAAAGCAAATCGATAAGACGCTGAAACGGCCTGTGAGAAAGGGAAAATGAAGATGAAAAATGGGTTTGTAAAAGTGGCGGCAGCGACAGCAGAGATACGAGTTGCCGATGTGGCTTATAATATGGAAAAGATTTTAGAAGCAATGAAAGAAACAGAAAGACAGGGGGCGAAAGTTGTTGTATTTCCGGAGCTCTGTCTGACCGGTTATACATGCGGTGATCTGTTCGGCCAGGAACTTCTGCTGAAGCGGACGAAAGAGGCAGTTCATATACTGGCAGAGGCAACAGAACATATGGATGGACTTTTCTTTGTGGGAGCGCCGCTAGAAATTGAACATAAGCTTTATAATACGGCTGTCGTATTAAATCACGGTGCAATTCTTGGAATTGTAACGAAAACATTTCTTCCTAATTACGGAGAATTTTATGATATGAGACAGTTTCAGCCGGGACCTGCGGAGGCAAAATGGATTTTGTTTGACGGAGAGCGGATTCCATTTGGACCACAGCTGCTTTTCCAGGCAGTTACCATGGAAGAACTTGTCGTTTCAGCAGAAATCTGTGAAGATGTGTGGTCAGCGATTCCGCCGAGTATTGGAGCTGCAAGGGCAGGAGCAACGGTAATTGTCAATTGTTCTGCCAGTGATGAGACGATGGGAAAATCACAGATGAGAAGAAATCTTCTGGCAGCACATTCGATGCGGTTGTTTGCCGGTTATGTATATGCCAATGCAGGAGAAGGGGAATCAACGACAGACCTTGTATTTGACGGTCATAATATGATTCTGGAACATGGAGAACTTCTCTGCGAATCAGAGCAATTTAGCAACGAAATCATTTACAGTGAAATCGATGTGCAGAAACTGATCAGTGAGCGCAGAAAAAATACGACATTTCAGCCGGAAGAACATGATCACATTCGTGTGCCGTTTTATGTTGAAGCAGAAGAAATCACTTTAACGAGACATATACAAGCGAATCCGTTCATCCCGGAACAAAAAAATGCCTGTGATGAAGCGATGAAGGAACTTCTGATGCTGCAGGCAATGGGATTAAAGAAACGATTGACGCATACCAATGCGAAGCACGCCGTCGTTGGAATTTCAGGAGGGCTAGATTCTACACTGGCGCTTCTTGTCACTGCAAAAGCATTTGATATGGCAGGATTGGAACGAAAAAATATCCGGGCAGTTACGATGCCATGCTTTGGAACGACAGATCGTACCTATACGAATGCGTGTCTGATGGCAGAAAAGCTTGGAACAACTTTGCAGGAGATTCCGATCAAAGAGGCTGTGAAACAGCATTTTCAAGATATCGGACATGATGAGACTGTTCATGATGTAACTTATGAGAATTCTCAGGCAAGAGAGCGCACGCAGATTCTGATGGATGTGGCAAATGAACTGGGAGGTCTTGTAATCGGAACGGGAGATATGTCAGAACTGGCGCTTGGATGGGCGACGTATAATGGGGATCATATGTCTATGTACGGAGTCAACGCAGGCGTTCCGAAGACACAGGTTCGTTATATTGTTCAATATTATGCTGAGCATTGCGAAGATCAGCAATTGAAGAAGGTATTGCTGGATGTGTTGGAGACACCGGTAAGTCCGGAGTTGCTTCCGCCAAAAGAAGGAGAGATTGCACAGAAGACAGAAGATCTTGTCGGACCGTATGAACTTCATGATTTCTTTTTGTTTTATATGATGCGCTATGGATTTACGCCGAGCAAAATTTATCGTCTGGCTGTCCATGCGTTTGCCGGAGTGTATGAGCCGGAAGAAATTTATCGCTGGCTCTGTAAGTTTTACTGGAGATTTTTCTCTCAGCAATTTAAGCGTTCCTGTATGCCGGACGGACCGAAGGTAAATGAAGTAGGGCTTTCTCCGAGAGGAGATCTGAAGATGCCAAGCGATGCATGTGCAGCTCTTTGGGTGGAAGATCTGAAAAGAATTACTGTAGCATAGAAGCGTAAAAAATAATCGGATGGGAGGAATGACTATGAAGGCGTTCATCATTGTGCTGCTGTTTATCGTTATGACAATTGTCATTATCGGTGCAGTTTTTGCAGGAATGTATAATCGGCTCGTAAAGGCAAGAATCAGCTGTGATGAAGCATTTTCCACAATGGATGTCTATATGAAGAAACGTTCGGATCTGATTCCAAACCTTGTGGAAGCCGTGAAAAGCTATACAGCTTATGAAGCAGGGACACTGGAAAAGGTAATTGCAGCAAGAAATGCTGGTGTATCAGCTCTGACAATGGGAGAGATGCTAAGAGAAGAACGGCAGATTTCCGGCGCGCTTCATCAGATTTCTGCTCTGGCAGAAGGGTATCCGGATTTAAAAGCGAATGAAAATTATCGGGAACTGATGAGTCAGCTTAAAACGTCAGAAGAAGATATTGCCCAGTCACGAAAATACTATAATGCTGTTGTGAGAGAATACAATGCGCTGACAATGACTGTGCCAACGAATCTTATTGCAGGGATGTTCGGGTTTGAAAAGAGAGAAATGTTCGAAGCGCATGAAGAAGAACTGGAAATGTCAGGTGTTGCTTTTTAGGAGAAAGCCTATGAAAAATAAAATCAAACAAGGGTTGCTGTGGCTGACAGCGTTTGTACTTCTTGTAGTTTTAGGAGGAACAGAGGCAAACGCATCAGCCGGGTATGAGATTAAGAATTTTCTGATCGATGCCAATGTGAGGGAAGATGCGGTTGTTGAGGTAAAAGAAGAGATTTCTGTTCAATTTCATGAGCCGCGGCATGGAATTTATCGAGATATTCCACTGTCACTGAAAGTAAACCGGGAAGTAGATGGAAAGATGAAGAAGTTCTATTACCGGGTAAAAGTGGAAGAGATAAAGGTAAAAGGTGCGCCATACGAGGTGGAGAATGAAGATGGTGCGAAGAGAATTATTATCGGAGATGAAGATGAAACGATAATCGGTCCGGCTGAATACGAGATTACTTATGTGCTTGATATGGGTGATGACAGAATCAGCGAATATGATGAATTGTTTTATAATCTGATTGGAAATGGATGGGATACCAGAATCAATCATACAGAGTTTCATGTAACATTTGAAAACGATGCAGATCTCTCCGGTGCAGAAATTTATGCCGGGGTATTTGAGAGCAGAGATACGCAACGTGCTGTCTGGGACGTAAGTGAAAATAGAATTGATGGAACGGTAGAAGCGCTAAAAGCTCATGAAAGTCTGACTGTATTTACAAGACTGCCGGAAGGATATTTTGTCGGGGAAAGAAAGGAAAATGTAATTCCTGCAGTGATAGCGTCTTTTCTAAGTATTATGCTGATGTGTTTTACAGTATTTCGTTTTATCACAAAACGTGGCAGACAAAAAGTTGTAGAGACAATAGAATTCTATCCGCCGGAAGGAATGAGCAGTGCAGAGGTAGGTTATATTATTGACGGCAGTGCAGATGACAAAGATATTTTGTCGTTGATTTTCTGGTTGGCAGAGAAAGGGTATCTTACGATTGAAGAAATTCAAAATGGTAAGAAAGATCCGAAGATTGTTTTTCATAAAATGAAGGATCTGCCAATGGATACACCGGAGCATATCCGCGTGTTTTACAAAGGTCTGTTTGGGAAAAGTGCAACTGCCACGATGAAAGAGGCGGGAAAACGTTTGGCGAATCGCCTTCCGAGTGCGAAAGCAGCGCTGTCTTCTTATTTCTTTGGAGAACGCAAACTGGAAGATAAGAATGTTACCACTGTCAGTATTGTGTGCGGAATTGCGGCAGGAATCCTGCTTGCGTTTGGGGTTGGAGGTGCGGAAGCATTTCTTGGAATTGGTTCCAGTATTCGTATGGCAGCAATCCTGATCCTGGAAATTGTCTTTTTTCTTCTCCTGCTCTTGCGGCAGAGAAACAAAGCGTTTGTAAAACAGGGAGTTACAAAAATATGTGCAGCGATATGGGTTGTTCTTACAGTTATGTATGTGATTTATGAACTGTTTTACGGATTGTTCCCGGTATGTGCAGTGATTGTGCTTCTGGCAAATACGATCACAATGTTTCTGGCTTCCGCAACACTTTGTCCAACTGCTTACAAATTAGAAATGAGTGGGAGACTGCTTGGTCTGAGAACATTTATTGAAAAGGCAGAACTGGATCGTCTGGAACGTCTGGTGGAAGAAAATCCGTCCTATTTTTATCGGGTACTGCCTTTCGCATATGTGTTTGGTCTGACAGATACATGGGCAAAGAAGTTTGAAACATTGGCAGTTCCGGAACCGGAATGGTGGTATGGCGGCTATTATGATACCTATATGCCAATGTATATGGTACATTCCATGACAAGGTGTATGGATGATGCTATGGGCGAAGTTTATAAAAATATGAGTACGACTCAGGGAACGAGTTCTTCCGGAGGCGGATTCTCCGGCGGAGGATTCGGCGGAGGCGGAGGCGGTTCCTGGTAGAGTGAAAAAGAAGGAGTTCAATATTGAACTCTTTCTTTTTTAATGGATAAAACAAATTGAGACAAAAAATGAAAATGCAGGATTTAAACTTTGAAAATTCAAAATATGATTTTATGGAAGGGGTACTGATAAAATTGCAAATAGTAGACTAAAATTAAAAACGTACGTTCTATAACTGAGATTTTCTGCGATAATTTATTCATGATTTGAAAAAATTCTTAGAATAAAACGAAAGAATTGAAACAAATAGACAGATAATAATACAAAATCAAAATAAGATACAAAAAAATATTGACGAGTTATATGTAAAATGATAAACTAATAACACTTACATTACGCGGAAAAATAAAAAAATGCACAATCTTATGAAAAACAGCCTTATAATGATTAAAGTTTCATAATTGATGCATAAAGATACATTTTTCTTGTACTGTAGTCTAGATAAAAACTGTACTTTTTACAGATTTTATCACATACCTTAATAAAAAGGAGGAAGAGGTTATGAAAAAAAGAGCAAAATGGCTTGCAGTTGTACTTGCAGCTGCACTGGCAGTATCAGCTGTCGGCTGTGGAAGCGGCAAGAAAGGCGGATCTGACAAAGGAAAAGACGGAGCAGCGGAAGAAATCAAGGATCTTGTAACTTTTGAGGTTCCTAGCCGTGAGATGGAGAACGTATTTATTCTGAACACAGAGATGTCAAATGACTTGAACGTACTTTGTAATACGAATGAAGGTCTTCTTGAAACAGATGAAAAAGGTAAGCTCATTGCCGGTATCGCAACAGAATGGGGTACAGAAGACGCAGGTCTTACATGGACATTCAAATTAAGAGATGATGTAAAATGGGTAGACCAGCAAGGAAATGAGAAGGCTGATATGATTGCTGATGACTATGTGACAGCACTTGAGTGGATTTTGAACTCACACAAGAACGATGCAGGTAACAATGCATCTATGCCAATTGCAACAATTAAAGGTGCGAAAGAATACCGTGAATATACAGCGGGACTTTCAGCTGAAGAAGCATTAGCATTAGATAAAGAAAAATTCAAAGAAATGGTTGGAATTGAGACACCGGATGATTACACAGTTATTTACCACTGTGCAGCTCCGACACCATACTTTGATACACTTGCAGTATCTGCATGTCTGTATCCGATTTCTCAGGCATTCTTTGATGAAATCGGTGTTGAGAATGTAAAATCAGCTGGTATTGACCAGTTATGGTACAACGGACCTTATATCCTGACAGAGTTCATTCAGGGTAACACAAAGACTCTTACAAAGAACGAGAAATACTGGGACAAAGACTGTAAGCTTTTCGATACAGTTACAGTAAAATTAATCGAAGATACAACTGTGGGATATTCTCTTTATGAGACAGGTGAAATTGATAACATTGACTTGTCAGAAGCAAACTTAAGAACTATTTATGAAGATGAGAGTAACAAGTATCATGATTACTTAACAGAGAAACTTCCAAAGAAATTCTCTTACCAGATGAAGTTCAACTATGCTAAGAAGAATGAAGATGGAACAGATGATACAAACTGGAACACAGCTGTTGCAAACGAAGCATTCCGTAAGTCTATTTACTATGGACTTGATCTGACAAAGATTTATGAAAGATCAAACCTTGTAAATCCGCTTATTTGTGAGAACACAGCATATACGATGCGCGGACTTGTATATTTCTCTGATGGAACAGAATATACAAAGAAAGTTGAAGAACTGATTGGTCTTCCGGAATCTGATGGAAAGACAATGAGAAGACTTGATACAGATAAAGCTCAGGAATTAAAGAAACAGGCAATGGAAGAGCTGAAAGCAAAAGGTGTATCATTCCCGGTTGAAATTGATTACTATATTCCGGCTGGTTCTCAGGCTTCACTTGACGGTGCAACTGTATTAAAACAGATTTTCTCAGAATGTCTTGGTGATGACTATGTAAAACTGAATATTGGAACATATGTATCTAGTTATACACAGGAAGTTACAAACCCACGTCTTCACTCAATCGTTATGAATGGTTGGGGCGCTGACTACGGTGATATTCAGAATTTCTTAGGTCAGGAAACATATGGTGAAGAAACAGCATATTATTCAAACTACTATACATATATCAATGATGCTACAGATCCTGAATTGATCGCTACATGGAAAGAATTTACAAATCTTGTAAATGAAGCCAATGCTATCACAGATGATGTTGATAAGAGATATGAAGCTTATGCAAAAGCAGAGGCTTATATGATTGAGCATGCAATGACAATCCCATATAACTTGGAGATTTCATGGCAGTTATCTAAGATCAACGAGTATTCAAGATCTAATGCAATTTTCGGTATTCAGAACTACATGTATAAAAACTGGGAGACTTCTGTAGACGCCTATACTACAGAAGACTACGAAAAATTTGCAGAGGAATTTAATAAATAATGTTTAAGTATACAATCAAGCGACTGTTACAATCTATTGTAACAGTCCTGATTGTTGTAACGATTGTTTTTCTGTTGATGCGTATGCTTCCAACTGATTATTTCTTTACAGAAGATCAGCAAATTAAGCTTACTCGTGAACAGAAAGATGAACAGTTACAAGCAGCAGGACTGTTAGATCCGATACCAGAACAGCTGGCACGTTATTATGGGCAGATTATTCGTTTTGATTTTGGTGAATCAAGAAGAATTCAGAACGGTGTTCCGGTTGTAGACGTTATCGGAGATAAATTTGCAATTTCAATGAAACTGGGATGTATCTCACTTGTAATTTCACTTTTTGTAGGTATTATCATTGGTATTATCCAGACACTGAATAAAGACAGATTTTTCGATCATGTTGGTACAGCATATACGGTATTTGTAAATGCGGTTCCGAGTCTTGTATCGTATTCACTTGTGTTGGCATTCGGTTCAAAAGTACTGGGATATCCGTCTATCTATTCTACCCGCAATCCGGGTGAGACAAGCGTATTGCCGATTGTATGTCTTTCTCTGGCATCTATCGCAAGCTATGCACTTTGGACAAGACGTTACATGGTAGATGAATTAAATAAGGACTATATTAAGCTGGCAAGAGTAAAAGGTGTTTCTTCTGCCAATATTATGGTAAAGCATGTCTTTAAGAATGCATTTGTGCCGTTGGCACAGTATATTCCGGCATCTTTCCTTTATACGATTGGTGGATCACTTCTGGTAGAGCGTTTCTTCTCTGTACCGGGTATGGGACCACTTCTGACAGATGCGATTGTTCGTTATGACGTTAATGTTGTGCAGACACTTGTAATCCTCTATGCAGTACTTGGTACGCTTGGCGTATTTCTCGGTGATGTCCTTATGATGTTACTTGATCCGAGAATTAAACTTGTAGGAAAAGGAGGAACGCGATAATGAAAGAGAATGAAAAGAAAGATGATTTATTCCGGTTTGTAGAATACTCGGCAGAAGCAGCAGAGCGTACCGGATATTCTGACTATTCTTATTGGAAATCCGTGTTCCAAAACTTCCTCAAAAAGAAATCAGCGGTATTTATGGCGATAGTCTTTTTTGCTTTGGTTATTTTCTCATTTGTAGCATTACACATTGGAAAATACGAATATTCTTCATTAAAGGCAGATTCTGCTCTGGCATTCCAGACACCAAATAGTGAATTCTGGTTTGGAACAGATAACCTGGGACGCGATTACTGGTGTCAGGTATGGTATGCAGCACAGACATCTATTAAATTAGCTCTGATCGTTGCACTTGGCGAATGTGTTGTTGGTGTTATTATCGGATGTCTTTGGGGATATATCCGTAAACTGGACCGTATCTTAACTGAGATTTATAATATCATTAATAACGTTCCGGTTATTATCTATATGACATTGATTGCGTTGCTTGTAGGACAGTCTTTTACAATTATGTGTATTTCGCTGATTGCTTTTGGATGGCTAACCATGGCAAGAAATGTTCGAAATCTTGTTATTATGTATCGTGACAGAGAGTATAATCTGGCATCGCGATGTCTTGGAACACCAGTATGGAGAGTGCTTACAAAGAACATCTTACCATATTTGATCAGTATCATTATTTTGAGACTGGCATTATCAATTCCGGCAACGATTGCTCTTGAGTCTACACTGTCCTATCTTGGACTTGGACTTGGAATTGACACACCGTCACTTGGTATTCTGCTTCGAAATGCCCGTAACTTCTTCCTGGAACGTCCGTATCTTCTGATTTTCCCGGCAGTAATCGTATCTATTATTACAGTTACGTTCTATCTTGTCGGAAATGCATTTTCAGATGCGGCTGATCCGAGAAACCATGTATAGATTGGAGGACCGCTATGACAAAAGAACCAATATTGTCTGCGAAAGATGTGGAAATCCAGTTTAGCCTGCGTGGCAAAAAGCTGACGGCAATTCGCAGATGTTCATTAGACCTCTATGAAGGGGAAACACTTGCAATCGTAGGAGAGTCAGGTTCAGGGAAATCTGTATTTACAAAATCATTCCTGGGAATGCTTGATTCCAACGGACGCATTACAAATGGATCCATCATGTATGAAGGAAAGGATCTGGCAACATATAAGAAAGAGAAAGACTGGAGAACAATCCGCGGAAAGAAAATTTCTATGGTAATGCAGGATCCAATGACTTCTCTGAATCCACTGAAAAAGGTGGGAAAACAGATTCAGGAAAGTATTGAACTGAATCAAGGAATCAAAGGTGCTGAAGCTAAAAGTAAGGCTCTTGAGATGTTAAAAAAAGTAGGAATCCCGGATGCAGAAAGAAGATTTAATCAGTATCCGCATGAATTTTCAGGTGGTATGAGACAGCGTGTTGTAATTGCAATCGCAGTTGCCTGTCATCCGGATATTCTAATCTGTGATGAACCTACAACAGCGTTGGATGTAACGATTCAGGCGCAGATTCTGAATCTGATCCGCGAGCTTCAGGAAGAACTGAAGATGACGGTTATCTATATTACACATGACCTTGGAGTTGTAGCCAATGTAGCTGACCGTGTAGCTGTTATGTATGCAGGACAGATTGTGGAATATGGTACTGTAAATGATATTTTCTATGATGCTTGGCATCCGTATACATGGGCGCTTCTGTCTTCACTTCCTCAGTTAGGCGTGAAGGGAGAGCCGCTCCCGACAATTGAAGGAACACCGCCGAACCTCTTTAATGAGATTCATGGTGATGCTTTTGCACCGCGTAATAAGAAAGCGCTTGCAATAGACTTTGAAGAGGAACCGCCATTCTTTGAGGTTTCTCCTACACACAAAGCGAAGACATGGTATCTTGATCCTCGTGCACCGAAGATTGAGCAGCCGGAAGCAATTAAACGTCTTCGTGCAACTATGGAAGAGAGAGGGTAAGGCTTATGGCAGAAAAAGAAAAACTAATAGAGTTGAAAGATCTGCAGATTACCTTCGGAAGTGGAAAGAAGAAGTTTGTTGCAGTCGATCATGTAAACTTCGATATTTACAAAGGAGAGACGTTCTCTCTTGTAGGTGAGTCTGGATCCGGTAAGACAACAATCGGACGTGCGATTACAAGAATTAATCCGGTATCAGCCGGAGAGATTCTTTTCAAAGGACAACGTATCAGCGGAAAGATTTCCAAAGAGCTGGACTTAGAAGTAATCAAGAAATGTCAGATGATTTTCCAGGATCCGCAGGCATCTTTGAATGAGCGTGCGAAGGTAGATTATATTATCTCAGAGGGATTAATCAATCATCATCTGTATAAAGATGAGCAGGATAGATATAATAAGGTGCAGGATGCTCTTAAGGAAGTTGGACTGCTTCCGGAATTTGCATCCCGGTTCCCGCACGAATTCTCAGGTGGACAGAGACAGCGTATCGGTATTGCCAGAGCGCTGATCATGCAGCCGGAATTCATCGTTGCGGATGAGCCAATTTCTGCGCTGGACGTATCTATCCGTGCACAGGTATTGAACTTGCTGAACGAATTAAAGAAAACAAAAGGGCTGACCTATTTGTTTATTGCACACGATTTGTCCGTAGTAAGATTTATTTCAGATCGTATCGCAGTAATTCATAAAGGAAGAATCGTGGAATTAGCAGAGGCAGAGGAACTCTTCCTGCATCCATTCCACCCATATACAAAAGCACTTTTATCAGCAGTTCCGATTCCGGATCCAATATTGGAGAAGAAGAAGAAACTGATCGTGTATGATCCATCTATGCATGATTATAGTGTGGATGGACCAGTTTGGGAAGAGATTCTTCCGGGACATTTTGTTTATGCAAATCAGAAGGAACTGGAAGAATATCGAAAAGAAATTTAGAAATAAGCCAGCCTGTCAAAGGCTGGCTTATGATATATGGAAGGAAACAAGATGATTAAAAAAATTCGTACCATATTTCAAAAATATATGATCCGTCCAATGATATATCAGAGTATTACGAAAATTGCTGTTGCACTTGTACTCTGCCTTTTGTGGGATAGGTTTTTGAATCAAGAGCATTATCAATCAATTGTAGAAAGTGCATTCTTTGTGGCAGGCTGTATATTTGTATTGCTGGCCTGGATTCAGTATTTGCGTATGGATGGGGTTAGATTCCATCATTTGATGGAAGAGAGACAGGAGCATAAGAAACGAGCTCATGTGACAAAAGATATTGTAGATTTTGTTGATGAGAAGATTATTTCCTTCGGAGAATTGGCAGATGAAGAACAGATTGTGTGCAGGTTTCTCGGAGATTTAATTTGTGCGACAATTTTTTTTGTGCCATCTTTTATTGCACTGGCGCTGTAAACAGATCAAATATTGTAATAAGAAAAAAGGTCGTGAGAAAAGCATAGAACAGCTTTTTCACGGCCTTTTTGAATCATTATGACAGTTTTATGTTTTTAAATAAATCTCCAAGTGTTGTTCCAATCTCTTCTGATTTTGGAAGTTCTACATGGATTTCTTCTTCTTCCTGTGCTTCTTCAATCAGTGCTTTCATACTGAGACTGATTTTGCCATCTTTGATTCCGATGACTTTTACATCAACTTCATCGCCTACGTTAAGAACAGCGGATGGAGTTTTGATACGCTTATCGCTGATCTGGGAAATGTGTACCAATCCGGAGAGACCATCACCGATGCTGATGAAAGCTCCGTAAGTTTGAAGTGATTCAACAGTTCCTTTTAAAACAGTACCAACCTTGATGTTGGAAATCTTTTCTTCACGTTCTTTTTTTGCTTTTTCTTTCAAAAGTTCTCTGGCAGAGAGAACAAGACGGTTTTCAGCCTGATCTGCATCAATTACCTGCACTTCAATATCTTTCAATAGATAAGTTTCCAGATCTTCAATGTAGGATAAAGAAAGTTTAGAAGCAGGAATGAATCCGCGGAGTCCTTCTACCATTGCGATGGCGCCTCCATTAACGATTCCTTCGATTTTTACAGGAAGTACAGTCTTCTCTTCAAGGTATTTCTGAACACGATTCCATGGATTCGCATCGTCAAAATGGTCTTCGTAATCTGCCATAGTTTCTGTTGTTAATAACTCTTCATTCATCCAATTTGCCCTCATTTCACTTTTATAAACACTGCTTATACAGTGTCTTCTTTCTTATTATATCATGTTTTGAAAAAGATTCAAAAGATTTTCAAAATAAGGTTGACGAAAGAAGAAAAACGTGGCACGCTAGACATATCACTCAGGGGGTGAAAGATTATGGAGATGAATAAATCAGGGAAAGTATATGTTGTAGGGCATAAGAATCCAGATACAGATTCCATCTGTTCTGCAATTGCATATGCAAATTTGAAGAGAATTCTGACAGGAGAAGAATATATTGCAAAACGTGCAGGTGAGATTTCAGAAGAGACCTCTTATGTGCTGAAGAAGTTTCAGGTGGAAGCTCCGCCGCTCTTGACAAATGTAAATCTTCAGGTGAAAGATATGGATATTCACAGAGTACAGGGAGTGCCAGGAAATCTTTCTATCAAAGAAGTATGGAAGATGATGAAAGAAGCCAATATGAAGTCAATGCCGATCACTAGAGATGAGCATTTGGAAGGTATGATTACGATCGGCGATATTGCAACATCGTATATGGATGTGTATGATAGCCGAATCCTGGCGAATGCCCGTACGCAGTACCGCAATATTAATCATACATTGGACGGAGAAATGATTACAGGCAATGAGCATGGATATTTTGTAAAGGGGAAAGTTGTTATCGCAGCAGCCAGTCCGGATCTTATGGAAGACTTCATTGAGAAAGATGATCTTGTTATCGTAGGAAATCGCTATGAGACACAGCTTTGTGCCATTGAAATGGATGCAAGCTGTCTTGTTGTGACACAGGGATCAAAGGTATCGAAAACAATTCGTAAGATGGCAGAGGAGCGGGAAATTGTAATTATCAGCACTCCTCACGATACATTTACAGCAGCCCGTCTGATTAATCAGAGTATTCCGGTAAAGTATTTTATGACGAAAGATAATATTGTGGGATTTCGCACAAATGAGATGCTGGACGAAGTAAAAGAAGTGATGACAAAGAAAAAATACAGAGATTTTCCTGTGACAGATAAGAAGGGGCGTTTTGTAGGTTTTATTTCCAGACGTAGATTAATGACAGCTCGCAAGAAGCGAGTTATTCTTGTGGATCATAATGAAAAGACACAGGCAGTAGATGGGATTGAAGAAGCAGATATTCTTGAAATTATTGATCATCACAGACTTGGGAATCTGGAAACAATCGGTCCGGTATTTTTTCGAAATCAGCCGGTAGGATGTACAGCTACAATTATTTATCAAATGTATCAGGAAAATGGAGTTGAGATTGATTCTACGACAGCGGCGCTGCTTTGTTCGGCAATTATTTCAGATACATTAATGTTCCGCTCTCCGACATGTACACCGCTTGATAAGA
>OLOG01001044.1_pt1 | contig 19509 bp, 18 predicted proteins | sample 1672351 | NCBI WGS metagenome assembly OLOG01 (sample SAMEA3136674, study PRJEB25190) | human gut metagenome | biome: human gut; feature: human-associated habitat; material: faeces | place: Austria | collected 2013 | reverse complement strand
TAAGATGAGGAAAACCTCATTTTAACTTGTACTAAATCTTGACATAGGACCAAAACCCCTGAATATCCTAAATGTTCTGCCAAACACATTCCCACCTCTTTTGTTCATCTATATGTACCATACTCTTACGAAATCAAAACTGTTTTGCTGTCTGCCTAACCGTTACATTATTCTCTATTATATATGCTGCAATTTCCGCGCTCGCATATTTTCTTGCGCTTTTTCTATTTCTATGTTATTCTATATCCACGGTTTGAAACGCTCCCGGATATAAAGGCTATTTTATATCTGGAAGCGTTTTTTTGTTAAATTACCTTTAAATCGGGAGGCTATATGAACACAACTATCTTTAAAGATTTTTCAAAATATGTTACTTTTAACATTTTAGGGCAGATTGCCTATTCCTGCTATACGCTGGCTGATACCTTTTTTGTCTCCTCTGATATTGGAACAAATGGTCTTACAGCTCTGAATCTTGCTTTTCCTGTGTTTTGTATTATAAGCGGAACAGGACTTATGATTGGAGTTGGTGGAAGTACACGTTTTTCTATTCTTAAAAGTCGTAATAAAACAAAGGACGCTGATCAAGTATTTATCAACGCACTTTTGCTTGTTTTAGTGTTTTCTTCCATTTTCTTTTTTGCAGGAGTATTCGCCTCCCAATATCTTACTAAAATATTAGGCGCTGACAAAGAAGTATTCACCATAACAAATATTTACCTGAAAGTACTCATGCTCTTCGCTCCTGCCTTTATGCTAAATCATTTATTGCAATGTTTTATCCGAAATGATGGAAACCCATCACTTTCAATGGCAGCTATGATAACGGGCAGCTTTTCAAATATTATTTTAGACTACATTTTTATTTTTCCGCTACATATGGGGATTTTCGGAGCCGCATTTGCAACCGGTCTCTCTCCTGTGATAAGTATGTTTGTACTGCTGCCGTATTTTATCAGAAGAAAAAATTCTTTTCATTTAACAATTCCTAATCTTGTAGAAATGAAAAGAACTATTTGCAAAATCCTTGCAAACGGTATTCCACCTTTTCTAACAGAAGCAGCGTCCGGAATTGTTATGTTTTTATTTAATTTTATCCTTCTGAAAATTTCAGGAAATATAGGGGTAGCCGCCTTTGGTGTAATTAGTGTAATTGCTCTTGTTGTAATCTCACTATATACTGGTTTATCACAAGGAATGCAACCTTTGATCAGTCAAAATCACGGAAAAGGAGCAAAAGAAAACATTCGCACTCTTTTTAAATATTCCGTCATTACTTCCATCCTTTTATCTGGTGTAATATACGGAATCATTTTCTGCAATGCTCCCCATTTAGTTTCTTTTTTTAACAATGAACAAGACTTGCTTTTAGCTAAATATGCTATTCCAGGTTTAAAGCTTTATTTTACTGCATGCCCGTTTATCGGATTGAATATTGTATTTTCTACATATTTTATATCTATAAACAACCCTGTTCCGGCACAGATAATTTCGATACTGCGAAGTTTTTTTATTCTGATACCTATGGCGTTTATCCTCTCTCATTTTTGGGGAATCATTGGTGTTTGGCTGGCATATCCTGCAACCGAACTACTTGTATTTATTTTTGCATTGACAAAAAGACCGTGATATTGTGATATTCACGGCCTTTTTTGTATTCATCATTTTCTATATAATATTTCCATCAATCAGTACTTTTATAATTCTTGTTGTAGAAATTAATGGTGAACCATCTGCAATAACAATATCGGCATCTTTTCCTACTTCAAGAGATCCTACTCTGTCATTTACTCCGATATGTCTGGCTGGATTAATTGTAATTGCTTTCAATGCATCGAATTCATCCATTCCACTCTGTACCGCAAATCCTGCACAGAGTGCAAGATACTGTTGTGGAATTACCGGAGAATCCGTAATAATTGATACCTGACAGCCTGCTTTTGCAAGAATTCCAGGCGTTTCAAACGATTTATTAATCAATTCCAGTTTCGTTGCATGACCAAATGTAGGCCCAACTGCTACAGGATAGTTTTCTTCCGCAAGTTCTTCTGCAATAAGTGATCCGTCTGTCACATGTTCCAGTGTTAGACGTACATCGCATTCTTTCGCTACTCGAATTGCTGAAAAAATATCATCTGCCCGGTGTGCATGCGCCTTTAATGGAATTTCTTTTTTCAAAACTGGAATCAACGCTTCCAGCTTCGGATCATAAACCGGGCGTTTACTGATATCTTCTCCCGCCAATTCCTTTCTCTCCATATAGTCTCTCGCTCTTTTCAGTGTTTCGCGAAGTTTGGAAGCTATATCCATACGGCAAGAGCAGGATTTATCACGATAGCAGCGTTTTGGGTTTTCTCCAAATGCACATTTCATGGCAATAGGATCTTTCACAATCATCTTATCTACACGTTTTCCGACTGTTTTTATCGCTACAAACGTGCCTCCCAGCACATTTGCTGATCCTGGACCTGTAGCAACACAAGTAACTCCACCTTCTGCTGCCATTTTTAATGTAGGATCTTGAGGATAAATGCCATCACAGCCATGCAGTTGAGGGCAGATAATATCTGTCATTTCATTATAGTCATCTCCTTCAAAGCCACAGGCATAGTTATCGAGTCCGAGATGACAGTGTGCCTCAACAAATCCCGGATATACCCATAGTCCTTCTGCATCAATGATTTCTGTTCCTTCCGTTACAGAAATATCGCTCCCAATCGCACTGATTTTTCCGTTTTCTATAAGGATATCTCCCTTATACGCTTCTCTGTTCACTGCATCATGAATTAAACCATTTTTAATACACAGCATATCCTTTCCCTCTCTTTTCATATTTTTTTACAAAAATACACCATATCCCTCAGTACCACTCCCGCCTCAACGATTGGATGGTCATAGTGATCGGTAAAAAAGTTCTTTACGCGATGAGATTCCGCATATCCGCAGGATTTATAAAACGGCACTGTCAGCGGGCTGTCCCCCGTACCAACATATAAAACGTTGCAGCATTCACGGTAACGCTTCTCGATTTCTTCTAATATCCTTCTCCCATATCCACGCCTCTGCAGCTGCTCTTTGACTGCCAGATTTTTTATTTCATATGCTCCTGCCCCGTACGTCTCTTTTTCCTCTGTTACGACACATATACCTACAAGCAAATTCTTATCATATGCTGCAAAGAGTGTCCCCCGATCCAGATATTTCATAATCATATCTTCCTGCTCATCAGCCAGCAGAAGAAGTTCTATATAATCCTGCTTTGAATCTTCAATTTTTTTCAGTTTCAGCGTCTGTTTAGTCATTTTCATTCATCCAATCACGCACAATCTGAATATATTTCTCCGTCTCTTCTACAAAACATGCATGTCTGCTATAACGGAACAGCTCCCATTTTGCATTCGGGATTCCGTCATACATTGTTTTCGCCACAACAGGAGTACAAAGATCATTAATTCCGCTGATCACAAGCGCTGGTTCCTTGATATCCCCAAGCTGATCGCGATATTCAAAATCCCGCAGATTGCCAAGTGGAGTAAATTCATTCGGTCCCCACGCCGTCACATAAGATTCTGATCCGGATTTTTTCTCTCTTGTCAAACATTCCGGTCCTTCCGGATCCGGCGTTCCCGCACAATGGCGCATCATAAATTCTTCATTCGCCTTCAAATATGCCTCATCATTGTAATTCCCAGTTTTTTCTGCATGGGCGATCGCCTCCTGCATTTCCTGCGGCATAAATCGGATCATGCGATGCTGCTCTTCTGCCCATAATTTTGATGAAGGTAATGTACTGGACAAAATCAGACTCTTTACTCCTTCCGGTTTCTTATCACATACATACGAAAGCGCCAGCATTCCACCCCATGACTGTCCAAGCAAATGTACTTCTTTTAACCCCAAATGTTCTCTGAGCGCGATCAGCTCTTCTGTCCATGTTTCCTGATTCCAAAGATCCGGGCGATTGTCTACATAGGAATTTCCGCAACCAAGTTGATCGTACATAATGAGTGCTCTTCCATCTTCTGCCAGTGAATCCAGTACTTCAAAATAATTATGTGTCGATCCCGGTCCTCCGTGCAGCAGAATTAACGGCTTTTTCCCTTCTCTGCATTCTCCCACGATCCTGTAATATGTTTGATAGCCTTTAAATGGCATATATCCTTCTGTAATCTTCAATTCTATTTCCTCCTTCAGCCGCAAAATCTATTCTTATTTTAACATAGGATTCTATACTTATGTACCTGTTTCTTTACATTTCTTTACATATTCATCCGCCACATTGTAATCTCGCTCAGGAAGTGTTAAGATATTTTACAAGACTATATTAATGATAATAAAGGCGGCATTTAATATGAAACGAAAACAACTTATCACAATAGGCGTTGGCATTTTCCTTTTGATAATGGTACCGGTATTGATTCATCTGTTGACCCCTTCTAAAGAATCAGATACTTCCAAGGGAGTTGCTTTACTAAAAGAAATGGAAACAAAGGATATCTCCGAAATCGAAAAGGAAATTGCTTCTCTGCAAAACGCTGATAATACTGATGTATCCGAAGACAATACTTCTGCCGATGCAGCTGACATTGATCCGGCTTCCCGGAACTACAAACAGCTCTTTGCCAACAGCGTTATTATGGGCGACTCCATTACCGAGGCCATTAGCGCATATGATTTTCTCCCACTTTCCAGTGTAATCGCGACAATCGGGGTGAATATGAACACAATGGATTCTCATTATGAAATTCTCCGGAATCTGTCACCGCAAAACATTTTCCTCTCCTATGGATCTAACGATATTGAACGAGTCGGAGAAAATATGACAGAGTTCAAAAAAGAATACAAAACAATCATTCAAAATGTCAAATCGATTCAGCCGGATGCAACAATTTATATGAATTCTATTTTCCCGGTACAGGAAAAGAAAATTGCCTCCTGCTCTTACTACGCTGATATAACCCCTTACAATGCTATCCTCCGGGAGCTTTGTGAGGAAGAAGATCTAATCTATCTTGATAATACAAATCTTGTAAAATCAGAATATTTTGAACCGGATGGTTACCATTTTACAGCAGACTTCTATCCATCCTGGTTAAACCGGATGGCAAAGTCTGCCGGCTTAACAGACTAAAATCAGGGGAGACGGTAAATTACCTTCTCCCCTGAAATACATTTCCGCATCGCTCCATTTTTCTAATAACCTGCTGCTGCCGCTGTCTTGCCAGTTCCGGGTTTACAACCGGATTATAGACAGACGGTGCATTTGGAATCCCCGCCAACATCGTACACTCATCATCACTCATCTGCTCCGGCAGCTTTCCAAAGTAGCCAATACTCGCATCTCCCACGCAGTAATAATTATTTCCAAAAAAGATAGAATTCACATACATTTCCAATATCTTATCTTTTGTAAAGCTTTGCTCTATTTTAAATGCCATAAATAATTCCGCAATTTTTCGCGTTATTTTCTTTTCCTGAGAAAAATACTGATTTTTCGCAAGCTGCTGTGTAATCGTACTTCCTCCCTCCACCGGAGCCATTGCTTTTATGTCATTCACAAAAGCTCGGCAGGTGGCAATCAGATCGATTCCAAAATGTCTGTAAAATCTCTTATCCTCCACTGCCAAAACCGCCTTCACATACGTTTCCGGCAGATTTTCCAACTTTGTGTAATTACCAATGGATTGAATCTTCTGTTCCATCGCTTCCATACTCATAGCAGAAAGAGCTGTCTCATAGTCCTGATATCCCTTATATCCAAGATAACCGCAGGCAAGCAGGAACAACACTATCATAAGAGCCAGTAGTTTCTTTAATAATTTCATCTATGCCTTCCTTTTCCGCCGCTGTACATCTGCATCTCAGTCGCCGTCAGCGCCTTAAAATGTCTCCTCTTTGCTTCTATGTCCTTATTATAGCTGTCCTTTTCCTTTACTTCCATTGAATTTCCTTACATTTTCTCACAGAAACCTTACAAATTCGTAACCTGAAACAAAAATCCTGTTTCAAAACTTATCCACAGTTAGTCTGTGATTGTCTCAAAACAGGATTTTATATATCATTTAACTATTTTTTCTTATTGCATCTGTAATATCCTGAGATTTTACAAGATGACAAGCAACCTTATGCCCTTTTGCTACTTCTCGCAATACAGGAGATTCCTTTTTACACTGTTCTGTCGCATGCGGACAGCGACTACAAAAGGCACATCCTGTAAACTCCTCTGTCCGTACCGGCTGCTCACCTTTTAATGCCACAAAATCTTTGCGCTTGATATATGGATCTGGCGCTGATGCCAGCAATGCCTTCGTATAAGGATGCAGCGGATTCCCAAACAGTTCTTCTGTATCCGTTTCTTCTACAAGAGAGCCAAGATACATAACTCCAATACGATCAGATATAAAACGGATTACTCCAATATCATGAGAAATAAAGAGAAGACTCAACTGCAGCTCTTTTTGAAGTTCCATCAACATATTTAAAATCTGCGCCTGAATGGAAACGTCAAGAGCAGAAACTGGCTCATCGCACACAATCAGTTTCGGATGAATCAAAAGCGCACTGGCAATTCCAAGCCGCTGCACCTGTCCTCCCGATAGCTCATGCGGAAAACGAAAATAGTGTTCTTCTGAAAGTCCAACTTTTTTCAATGTTTCAATTACTTGCTCTCTTCGTTTCGCTCCGTCACTCATTCCGTGAATTTTTAAAATGTCTTCCATAATTGCCCCAATCCTTTGGCGAGGGTTCAAAGCTGATAAGGTATTCTGAAAAACCATTTGTAATTCTTTTCGCAATGGACGAAATTCTTTTTCACTCAATTTACAGAGATCCTGCCCATGGTATAAAATGGAGCCTCCATCAGGTTTTGTCAGACCTACAATAGAACGCCCGCTTGTGGATTTCCCGCATCCGGATTCTCCTACCAAACCATAGGTTTCCCCTTCATTAATGTGAAATGACATCCCATCTACTGCACACATATGATCTTTGGCTCCAAATAATTTCCCCATTTTCCCATAGATTGGATATGTTTTTTTCAAATTCTTTACTTCCAGCAAACATTCTCCCATTTCTACACCCCCTTCTCTTTGCAATTATCTTTTGCAAATTTCCAGCATTTTACGAAATGTCCCTCCGACACTTCAACAAGAGGTGGATTTTGATTGCAGCATCTTTCATCTGCCTCTTTGCATCTAGTACAAAAATGACATCCAGACGGAATTTTAGAAAGTGGTGGAACAGAACCTGAAATGGTTGCCAGTTCCTTTCCTCTCTCGACCCCAAGATGAGGAATACATGCAAGCAGTCCTTCTGTATATGGATGCAATGGATGCGCAAATAATTCTTCTGTTCTTGCATCTTCAACTACCTGTCCCAGGTACATGACTTTCACACTGTGACAAAGCTGCGAAACAGCACCCATATCATGTGTAATAAACAGCACCGACATTCCAAGCTTTTCATTTAATTCCCGAATTAAATACAAAATCTGTTCTTGAATTGTAACATCTAGAGCTGTTGTAGGTTCATCTGCGATCAAAAGTTTCGGCTCACATGCAAGTGCCATTGCGATCATAACTCTCTGCTGCATTCCTCCTGACAACTCAAATGGATATTTCTTCATATATTGTTCCGGATTCGGAATGCCTGTCAGCTTCAACATTTCAACTGCTTTGGCCTGTGCCTCTTTTTTTGTTACATTCTTATGAAGTACAAGAATCTCACTCAGCTGTTTTCCAATTGTGTGTACCGGACTCAGAGAGTTTAATGGATCCTGAAAAATAACAGAAATGCGGTTTCCCCGAATTTCCCGCATCTTGTCAAGCGGACGTTTCAACAGATCCTCCCCTTCAAATATGATTTCACCTTCATACTGAACTTTTGTGTCATGATCTCTCAGCCGAAGAATCGACTGAGACATAACACTCTTTCCCGAACCGGATTCTCCTACTACTCCAATAATTTCTCCTTGCTGAATGCTAAGATTTACACCATCTACCGCCGGAAGCCATTTTTTGTGAACAGAGAAGAGCACCCTTAAATCTTTCATTTTCAAAATTGGTTCTTTTTTATTTTTTTGCTCGCTCATTATTTCTTTGCTCCTCCTTTCACTCTCGGGTCCAGATAATCCCTCAGTCCATCTCCCAGAAGATTTAAACTTAATACACAGAGAATTACTGCTGCCCCTGGGAAGAGCATTGTCCACGGTGCTTTTGAAAATACCAATTTGCTAGCCTGGAGCATATTTCCCCAGCTTGCAGCTGGTGCCGGAACCCCTGCTCCAAGAAAGCTTAGAGATGCCTCCGATATAATCGCCTGTGCAAAAATAAAAGAGGCCTGTACTGTTAACGGAGAAATTACGCCTGGGAGGATCAATTTCCATAAAATGTGAAAATTACTGAATCCCTGTACTTTTGCCGCTTCTACATATGGCTGTTCACGAATTACAAGTGCACTTGCCCGGACAGTTCGTGCAACACTTGGCGTATATACAATAGTAAGAGCTACAACTACATTCCAACTCGATGTACCAAGTGCAGCAATGAGTGCAATTGCCAAAAGGATTCCCGGAATCGCAATCAATCCATCACAGATTCTCATCAAAATATGATCAAGTATTTTGAAATAACTTGCATAAATTCCAATAATTGTTCCCAATACGCAGGAAAAAATTGCGACACATCCGCCTACCCAGAGTGACACCCTCGCCCCGTACATCAAACGGACAAATAAATCTCTCCCAAATTCATCTGTTCCGAATAAGTATTTGCCGCCAGGCGCCTGAAACCGCGCCGACACGGTCATTGCATTCGGATCTACAGAACTAAACATAGGTACAAGCAGCGCCGCAAACAGGATTATAAGAAATCCAACTGTTCCGATAAGCAATGCCGGACTCGACAATAATCTTTCTTTTCTTATCTGGCGCTGTTCCCGAAAAATTGCCTCACTTGCTTTTGACATTTCTTTTCTTGAAAAATACATTGCAAACCTCCTTATTTCCGGCCCGGCTGAAGCCTTGGATCAACAAATCCGTACAAAATATCCACTGCCAGATTCACAAGTACATATAATAGCGTAACAAATAGCACTACTCCCTGGATGACAAATACATCGCGTCGATTAATCGAACTGATTGTGAGCATGCCAAGTCCAGGTATATTAAATAATGTTTCTGTTACTATCGTTCCTGTAATCAAACTTCCGAAAGATTGTCCCACTGCAGTAAGGATAACCGGAGCCGCATTTTTCAGTCCGTATGTCATTACCACTTTCATTTCTTTCAACCCTTTTGAACGAGCCGTGTGAATATAGTTTCTGTACAAAACATCCAGAAGAGCTGATCTTGTCATACGGGTTAAATAAGCTGCCTGCACAATTCCCAGAGAAAGCGCCGGCACAAATAGGTATTTCCAATGCTCCAACAGACCTTTCGAAAGACTTGCGTAGCCTGCAACTGGAAACCAGTGATTATATACACTGAACACAAGCATCAGGAACATACTTAAAAGAAAGCCCGGAAGTGCTGCACCAAGCAAAGAAACAGATACTGCTGTTACGTCTAATGCAGTTCCCCTTTTATAGGCTGCAAGAATTCCCATTGGAATTGAAATGATAAGCGCAATAATCTGGGCAAGAATTGCAAGGCTTAATGTTGGTGGAAAGTATTCTGCAATGGCATCCAGCACAGACTGATGAAGAAAATAAGATTCTCCCCAGTCACCTCGGAAAATTCCGCTAAACCAGTCCAGATATTGTGTCAGGAATGGTCGATTAAATCCCAGTTCTGTATTCAATGCTTCAATCTGATCTGGTGTAGCCTCCATTCCCAACAATGCTGTTGCCGGCCCTCCCGGAATCATATACACAATTAAAAACGCAACGCATGATACTACAAACATAACTGGTATTAGTGATAAAATTCGTTTAGAAATATAAGACAGCATATCACATTTGCTCCTCTCTTCTTACAATCAGGGCGGACTGCTTTCGCACTCCGCCCTGACCATTGTGACTATTTTGAAGCTGTTGCATTCCAGTAAATCGGGAATCTCAGATAACCAACATTTTCTACGCTATTACTCATTGCACTAATACCTGTGTAATGTCCAATAACAGTTGCTGCTCCATCCTCATATAAGAATGTCTGCAGATCTTGCCATGCTTTTGCAGCCTCTTCGTCCGATGCTGCTGAACGGATTTTCTGAATTCCATCTGTTACTTCCTGCGCATTAAGTCCTGCCCATCCTTTATCAAGGACAGATAACTGGATTGGAAGCATATTGTAGCTGTTGCTTGTAATGAACATTGAGAACTGTTTCGGATCTGCACGATGTTCCATAAATGTACTGAAATCATAGCTTTCTACTTCTGCATTGATTCCTGCATTTTTTAACTGTTCCTGTACGACAAGTGTTGCATTATACATCTCTGCATAGTCAGGTGTTGTTACGAGTACAATCTTTTCATTGTTATATCCTGCTTTTTTCAGTAGCTCTTTTGCCTTCTCAACATCATTCTGATTATAGTACTCTTTTCCTGCATCAGTTCCCCACTGTGCATCAGTTGGTACTGACCAGCTTGCATTTACTTCATATAAATCAGGATTTCCGTAACTTGCCATACAGATATCATCACAATTTAATGCTGCTAGAATTGCTTGTCTCATATTTACATCAGCCATAATACCTTCTGTTGTATTTAAGAACAAATTCAATGTACCACCGCGCTCTACACTCATCTTCAGATTTTCATCTTTTGACAACTCTTCATAATTATCTGCCGGAATTTCTTCTGCAATGTCATACTGACCATTCTGAACTCCCGCAATACGAGTTGCTGTATCTGTTACAACATCAAAATAAAGAGTCTTTGTTGCTGCCTGCTTCTTTCCTGCAAGACCGCTTGCTTCTCCTTCTGCCGGCGCATAATCTGCATTCTCTTCTAATTTTACATACTGATCCTGCTTCCACTCAGCCACTTTATAAGGACCTGTACCAATGTACTCGTCAATTCCATCTGCAGTTGCTGATTCCACAACTTCCGCCGGATAAATAGCAGCAAACTGAATTGGACTTGCAAGAATCATAATAATATCTGAAGAAGCCTGATTTGCCTTTAAGGTTACTGTATAGTCATCTACTTTTTCAAATGTAGAACCGCCAATTAATGTATTTGCTTTCGCAGATACTTCCAGCCAACGATTCATAGAAGCTACAACATCATCTGCAGTCATCTCTTCACCATTGTGAAATTTTACTCCCTGACGAAGTTTGATTGTATAAACCATACCATCATCACTCACTTCATAAGACTCTGCTAATACAGGCATCGGCTCATAATTCTCGTTCATAGCAAACAGTGATTCATATACGTGAATTCCAATCCCACCTACGATATTTGAGTTGATTGATTGTGGATCCAAAGATGGTGGATTTGCAGAAATTGCTACATGCAATTCTTCTTTTTCTGTAGAAGCTGCAGCTGTTTTACCTGTGGAAGTTTTCTTGTCTTCAGATTTTGAATCACTTCCACATCCTGCTAAAAATAGTGCTGCACACATAGATAATGCCGCAACACGTGCTAACATGTTTCTTTTCATAAATTAATTCTTTCCTCCTTACTAAATTTTTCGAGCCTATTTTATCAGAACAACTCTTTTTCGTCCAATCGATTTAGATAATATATCTATAGACAAAATCAATAAACCCGTGCCTTCAGCATTCGCTATCAGCACGGGTTTTCTCTCTGTTTAAAATTTTCTCAATGCATCAGAATCATCTGATGTTTTATCTAAAGCACGGATCTGCACGTAGTAGCCTCCGCTCTCTCCGACTTTTACAAACACTCTGTCTCCAACTTTATGGCCAAGCACCGCCTTACCTATTGGAGATTCTGTACTAATCTTCCCGGCCAGAGAATTTCCTCTTACCGTTGTTACAAGTTTAAATGTTTCTGTTTCATCTTCGTCTTCGAAATAGATTTCTACCGTATTATTCAGTCCCACTTCATCTTCCTTAGATTCGTCAGAAATAATTTCTGCCGTCTTAATCATTCGTTCCAGATACCGTATCCGGCTTTCATTTATATTCTTATCCTTTTTCGCTGCGTGATACTCGAAATTTTCACTCAGATCTCCGTGGGCTCTGGCTTCTTTCACTGCCTCTAACGCTTCTTTGCGAACAACCAGTTTCCGATACTCAATTTCCTCTTTCATCTTCTGAATATCGCTTTTTGTCAATTGATCATGCATGTTGATTCTTCTTTCTGTTATTTCTTAAATAGTGGATCCAGATGCCGTATAAACCAGTAAACATCAAATCCGCCCTGCCATCTCATTTCGCTCACGCCAAGATATATTTTCAAACGTTCATAAGCAGCCTTTGCTTTCTCTTCCTTTCCCCTTCTTCGCTCCAGCATTGCCTGCATATACAGTTCCGCTGCCTGTCCGTGGCTTAACAGATATTCATAGGATACCTGATCTGTGCCTGCTGCCTGCTTCATAAAATGTTCCAGCCGCGGCCGCATCTCTTCGGTCAGGCGTATTCCAGCCTCCAGCTTTTCCGCTGCCAAAGAATCTTCCCCTGCCCGGTCGCTCTCCGGCTGTTCTTCATAAGAAAGGCGGGACAGTTTTTCTACATAAGAGCGGATCTCCTCCCCATGCTCTCCGTAGGCAAGCTGAAAATACTTATCCACAAGTTCACCAAAATCCTGTTCTTTTTTCCACAAAGTCTCCGAAAGAATAAACATTCCTAGTCCGGTCGGTGCAAATGCTCTTGTTTCCTGGCAACTCATATATCCATTTAATCCAATTTCCTCCAAATTCCGAATATCCTGCCAGAGTACTCTTGCTTCGTAGAAATCTCCCCAGTCACGGAAAAGATTCCACATATAATGATAATCATAAATAAAACTGTCTCCGCCAAAAACCTGTTTCCATCCATTTAAAAATGCAAGGTTTTCCTCTACATCATCCGGCATTTTACAATGATTCAGGGAAAACTCCGGTATCTTTGCATCTGTTTCTGTCGGCAGTGCCTGTTTGTAAGAACGGGAAATCGGTGCAAACATAAAGAGAAAACGGTCTTCATTCTGGATTCTTGTTTCCTTTGGCAGCCAAAGCAGATCACAGTAACTGAGAAATACAATTTTTGTCTCAAGTCCTTTCTCTGTCATTTTCTCATCTACCAAATTCAGCATCTCCACATACCAGTCAGCCGGAAGCCTGCGACGGCAGTCTTCACATTCACAGCTGTTATTGCTGGCATCTGCAAGCCAGAAATGCATTACATCCACTCCCGGATTTTTCTCTAAATATTCAATAACCACATTTGCAATTCTCTCCCGCACTTCCGGTTTGGAATAGCACAGATGGGTATTTAAGGCAATCCCTCCAAAAAGTTTTCGTTCCCCGCTTACCTCTGCAAGCCAGCTTCGAAATTCTTCCGGTACAATTGAAATATCATCTTCATCCCATCCAAGTCCCTGAACCTGCACTGCTGCCGTTGTGATGCCATGACCGGCTGCGTGCCAGAGAAGTCCTCTTAACTTCATCTGTTCAGATACTGTCTCTCTGATAAACCGCTCAGCTTCTTCCACGGAAGGAACTTCCTCCGGTACTGCATGCGGGTTATTACGATGTTCATACCAGGAACGGAAAAATTCATATGGCACAAAAAACTGCGTAAAATAAGAATTCATTCCTGCTTTCGGAAGCCAGTCAATCATTTCCAGTACATTTTCATAAGAAACCGCTCCTTCAATACAGATCCCACGATGACGGTAAGATGGCAGTTCCCGCAGATTGATATGATGTTCCTGCAAATACTGCGGCGCTTTCTCCCCAAAGATTCCCGGACGCAGAAAACTAAATCCAATCTCTTTTAAAAAACGATATACGCCAAGAAGTACACTCCGCTCATTTACACCGCGGATATAGCCTGAAAGATTATCAATACAGATTTCATAGCCGTCATCTAATTTCTCATTCTCTACCTCAAATTCATCTGACACTTCTAACACAATTTCTTTTAGAAAATAATCTGGCGTGTGATACGGAAGAATACTGACCTGCACCCACAATTTTTCCAGATATTTTTTTAATTCAGAAGCCGCAAACTGCAGTATCTGACTTTCCTTTTTATATAGCACAGTTATCATTGTTTTATTCATTTTTTATTCCTTTCTGCTATTTTTCCGGTGTAAATCCTTCAAAAATAAAATACTGAAAATAAGGCTTTGCCGCCTCTAACTGCTCCTGACTTCGGATTGTCCACGCCACCGCCGGACATCGAAACACTCTTCGGCACAGCTCTTTTGCCACTGCCCGCGGGGTTCTTCTATCATAGGCAATAAAATCCGGTTTCGTCAGAAAATTAAACAACAAATTCTCGAGTGCCCAGTGAAGCGGATTTTCCCATCCTTCCATCTTGCGATAATTCATGGCCAGCTGTCCCCGCATTACTTCCGGCCGGTGCTTTCGATACCAGAAAAGTACCTGGGGATGAAAAGATTCTATACAATAATACCCTTTATAATTTTTCAAAAGCTGATCTGCTTTTTCACAGATGGCACTTCCTTGTTTATATTTCAATTCTACGATCAGCGGAACTTTTCCGTCTACAAGCTTTAGAACATCTTCCAAGAGAGGAATTCTTTCTCCGGACTCAAACAGAGGAATCTTCTGCAATTCTTCATACGTAAAATGATCTACTTTTTCTTGGATTCCCGCAACTCTTTTCAAATCCATATCATGAGTAACAATAACTTTTCCATCCCTTGTCAACTGGATATCCATTTCAATTCCATATCCGGAATCCACTGCTCTTTGAAATGCTTTTAACGTATTTTCCGGACATCCATTATGGTTCTCATGAAGTCCCCGGTGCGCATAGTATACGTTCGGCAGTGATGCTTTTCCCTTTTTCCTTCCCGGAATAATTGCCAGTACATATGCTGATACCGCACCTAAAGCTGTATAGAATATTCCTTTCATAATCCGCGCCTCCAGTCTTGCTTTTTCGCCTCTTACTTTATTCTATCTTATCATATCCGGTGAAATCTCAGAAAGTGTATGGGCGCCGCACATTGCCATGGTATCTTCAAGTTCTGCACCGATTTTTTCCACATATGCTTTAACGCCCTCTTCTTCCGCACCGTACACTGCTGTTACAAATGGTCTTGCAATGATTACCGCATCTGCACCGAGAGCTAATGCCTTAAATACATCCGTACCGGACCGGATTCCTCCGTCCACAAAGATTTTCATGGAGTCTCCGACAGCTGCTTTGATCTCGCGGAGCACTTCTGCTGTAGCCGGACACTGATCCAGAACCCTTCCGCCATGATTTGAGACTACAATAGCTGCCGCTCCTGCTTCTTTTGCTTTAAGAGCTCCTTTGACAGTCATGATTCCCTTAACAATAAACGGAGTTGTTCCACAGCTTCTGATTACCTCGGAAAGTTCTTCTACCGTCTTTCTTCCTGCCGGAGGATTCATATTCTTTAAAAATGGAAGACCTGCCGCATCCACATCCATTGCTACCGCAAATGCTCCGGCTTCCTTTACTAATTTCATTTTTTCTTCAATCGTTTCCAGATTCCATGGTTTTACTGTCGGAATTCCTTTTCCTTCCACGCTGCTAATTGCTTTTGCGGCTGCTTTCATAACTTCCGGATCTACCCCGTCACCGGTAAACGCCGCAATTCCATTTTCTGCACAGGCAGATACGAGAATATCGTTATATGTTGCATCCGTATGTTTATCTCCATAATGAAGCTTCACAGCTCCGACCGGACCTGCAAAAAATGGATAACGAAACTTCTGACCAAACAGTTCCAGACTTGTATCTACCGGCGTATTCTCTGTGATTGTGTCCATATTGATACGGATTTCCTGCCATTTATCATAATTACGTATTGCTGTATCACCAACACCCTTTGCCCCAGGTCCCGGCATCTGATTTCTGCATGCTTTTCCATTGCACGCCGGACATGCTTTACAGTACGGTCCGATATTTCCCTTTGCTTTTTCTATTACTTCCTGAAATGTCATGATTTTTTCTCCTCCTTCTTCCCTAGACGGATTTCTTCCATATATTCACTCAACTCTTCATCCAGATAATTAAACAGATAGTTTCCATTCTTCTGGCGTTTTTCTGCAATTTCTTCCTGGATCTGAATATTTGCAAGCTCAATTTCTGTTCGCAGTTCTCTCGATGACAGAAGAGAAGCTCCCTGCCCTCGGATAATAATCTGCTCTAACCCGTCAGAAGTTGCCACTGTTACTTTATATTTACGGCCAATATCATGAACAACTTTCTCGATATATTGGTCAGCGGTCTCTGCTTCTTTTGTATAAACAACATCAATATTGTGATAATGTACCACATCTCCTTGATACCCTTCCTGCTTGTAGGCATCAAATACGATGATGACATTGCATTTTTTGTATCCTTGATAATTCGACATAATGTCCATCAGCTTTGTTCTGGCTCCATCCAGATTCACTGCTGCAAGTTCTTTCAGATCTTCCCATGCATGAATTACATTATAACCGTCCACGAGTAGATAATGATCATATACTTCTTCCCGCACTGGTTTCGGCTTCGTAAAACTTTTCCCGGTAATACCTCCTGGCACTACATATTTCGGTCGGCGTTCTCCATAAGTTTTCTTAAAAATCTCTTCCAGCTCTTTTTCTTCCTGCCAGCTTCCATAGCCGATAACAGCGCTTCTGGAAGCTGCTCCATCACCCACTGTATCTCCATCCGCAAAAGTTTCAGTCCCACTTTGTTCCATAGAGGCTCTCTGTCGCTGCCATTTTCCTATTTGCGATTCGATATGCATATGCTCTTCCACTTCGTTCCACGGCACATAATACCCGGCTCCATGAGCACAAAACACAGAACCCGTTGGATTTTCTGTATCCTGCTCTGCATCATATCCCATCGACTCCAATACCTCTTCTGTATTATGACATGGTCTGTATCCATCCGGTGTGCAGAAGATCTGCCCACGGCCTCTGGTATAGGATGTTACTTCCCTCGGATAATCTCTCATCTCCGATACCGGTGCACTTCCGGTCAAAACAGTCATTTCTCCTTCTGTTCGTGCCGGGTCAAATGTACCTCCCATCCGCTGTATATCCGTCATTGCTCTTCCGATCAGATCCGGCGGAAGTTCCAGGCGAAATGTATAATACGGTTCCAAAAGCACACTCTCATTCCTCTTCAGTCCATGACGGACTGCTCTGTACGTTGCCTGACGGAAGTCTCCCCCTTCTGTATGCTTTAAGTGGGCTCTTCCTGCCGCCAGAGTAATCTTCATATCTGTTATCGGAGCTCCCAACAACACCCCCGGATGCTCACGTTCTCCCAGATGCGTCAGAATCAATCTCTGCCAGTTCCGATCAAGTACATCTTCACTGCAAATCGTATCAAATACAAGACCGCTTCCAGGTTCTCCCGGCTCCAACAGCAGATGTACCTCTGCATAATGTCTTAACGGCTCAAAATGACCTACTCCCTCGGAACGTTTTGTAATTGTTTCCTTATATACAATGCTTCCCGTTCCAAATTCTACTTCTACACCGTACCGCTCTCGAATCAGGCTTTTTAGAATTTCAATCTGAATTTCTCCCATTACCTGAACATGTATTTCTCCAAGCTGTTCATTCCATACAATATGAAGTTCCGGCTCTTCCTCTTCCAGCCTCTTCATTTTCAAAAGCATCTCGTGGACATTCGTCCCCTCCGGAAGTACCAGCCCGTAAGTAAGCACCGGTTGAAGTACCGGTTGCTCAGAAGCGGCTTCTATTCCAAGTCCCTGCCCCGGATAGGTTCTTGTAAGTCCGGTAACAGCGCAAACTTCTCCTGCTGCTATTTCTTTCACTGTATCATATTTTATTCCGGAATAAATGCGAATCTGATCGGCTTTTTCTTCCCATGTTTCATCTTCCACCTGACTTTCCGGGGAGCAATTCGTAAGCAATTCTTTTACCTTTAAACTCCCCCCCGTCAGCTTCATGTAAGTCAAACGATTTCCCTGCTCATCTCTGGCAATCTTAAATACCTTCGCCCCAAACTCTTCCGGATAACTTTTTCCTGCAGTATATATTTCCAAACCTTTCTGAAATTCTTCCACACCTGACATTTTCAACGCAGATCCAAAGTAACATGGAAATACCTTCCGCTCAATAATTAGTTGTATGATTTCCTCATCCCGTACATCTCCGCTCTCCAAATAAGATTCCAACACATCCTCATCGGTCATAGCAATCTGCTCAAGCATATCTTCCTTCTCTCCGAGAAAATCAATACACCCTTCATCTAAACGTTTTTTCAGTTCTTTCAAGATCCTTTCCCGCTCTGTTCCCGGCTGGTCCATCTTATTAATAAAGAGAAAGGTTGGAATCTGATATCGCTTAAGCAATTTCCAAAGTGTCTGCGTATGTCCCTGAACACCGTCTGCTCCATTAATCACAAGAACAGCATAGTCAAGTACCTGCAGCGTCCGCTCCATCTCCGCCGAAAAATCCACATGGCCCGGCGTATCCATAAGGGTCACTTCCGTATCGCCCATGGAAAAAACGGCCTGTTTGGAGAAAATGGTAATCCCTCTGGCCCGCTCCAGCTCAAAGGTATCTAAAAACGCATCCCTGTCGTCCACTCTCCCCAGCCTGCGGATGGCTCCGGCGCCGTAAAGGATAGCCTCCGACAGGGTAGTCTTTCCGGCGTCTACATGGGCCAACAGACCTACAACTGTTTTTTTCATGCCTGCTCAGGCACAGCCTCAGCCGCAGGTGCTTCCGGTCTCTGAACCCCCGGACGGTTTACAGTCAAAGGAAGGTTTACTCCCAGCACATTTAAAATAATGCCGCCTGCTTCAGCCGCCAGTACGGTAGGCACCTTTTCTGCCTCCACCACAACCGGGCGCAGCTTATTGTCGCGGTTAAATTTCTGGAACTCCAGAATATCTGTAAAGATCGGCTGATACATACTTCCATCTTTCTGCTTCAGAACCGGAATCTGTCCATCCTCCTGTACCGAGATCAGGAATGTGCCTTTCTGATAATGTGCCAGTAACTCTTCCTGCAGTTCTTTGATCTGATCCGTCACTTCTCCACCTGTCTGATGACGCAGTTCCTGCATCAGATAAATAGCGGTCAGATGCATCTCAGGATTCTCCACGATCATCTTTCCTTCTCCTGCTTCCTTCATATTCTGACGGACTACAAGATCTTTGAGCTGGACTCCCTACATTCACAGAAAGACCGTTCACACCCATCAGATACAGACTGGTATAAAATGCCAGTAACTGGTCATCCACCAGCTTTGCCACACCTGCCAGATAATGAGCCTCCGTCAGTTCCTTTGCTTTATTTTTCGCATCCTCTTCTCTATGATAAAGAAGGATCTCATCATCAAAAGTCTCCGGATTGCATACCACAAACGGAAGCTTTGTCGCTCCCGACATGATCACATATAATTCTCCCGGTGTACGAAGGGA
>OLOG01001038.1_pt1 | contig 19578 bp, 21 predicted proteins | sample 1672351 | NCBI WGS metagenome assembly OLOG01 (sample SAMEA3136674, study PRJEB25190) | human gut metagenome | biome: human gut; feature: human-associated habitat; material: faeces | place: Austria | collected 2013 | reverse complement strand
AAAAGGATAGCTTCTCGCTATCCCTTAAGCCCCTCCACTATTGACACGGAGCCTTTTAAATGATACCCTCCTTTAGTATTATTTATTTTTTAAATCTGTTTCATCAAAAGCTGATGAGATTGCAGAACCAGGTGCAACCATAGGGAATACTTTGTCATCTTTTCCAATTACAACTTCAATTAAAACCGGTCCTTCATATTCCATTGCCTCTTTGATTGCAGGTGCAACTTGTTCCTTAGTTGTCACTTTAATAGCTTTACAACCTAATCCTTCAGCAACTTTACAGAAATCAACTTTATCTTCTAAAATAGTATTACTGTATCTTTCACCATAGAATAAAGTTTGCCATTGTCTTACCATTCCAAGAACATGATTATTGATAACAACTTGAATAATTGGAACATTATAACGACTTGCTGTAGCTAATTCATTCATATTCATTCTAAAGCATCCATCACCAGCAATATTGAAAACATATTTATGAGGTTGACCATATTTAGCACCAATTGCAGCACCTAAACCAAATCCCATTGTTCCAGCACCACCCGAAGTAATAAGTTGACGTGGATGACGGTAGTGATAATATTGCGCTGCCCACATTTGATGTTGACCAACATCAGTACAAATAATAGCATCACTATTTGTTAGATAATCGATTTGTTCAATAACATAAGGTCCAGTCAATTCAGTTTGATCATAACTTAATGGATATCTTTCTTTTAAATCACGAATTTCTTTTAACCATTGAGGATGACTTTGACGTTCAATCATATGATTTAATTCTTTAAGAATCATTTTAGCATCACCAACAACACCTAAATCAACAATAATATTCTTATTAATTTCTGCAGTATCAATATCAATATGAATAATTTTAGCATCTTTAGCAAACGTTGCTGTATTACCAGTAACACGATCCGAAAAACGTGCTCCAATAACAATTAATAAGTCACATTGACTGACTCCAAAGTTACTTGCCTTTGTTCCATGCATTCCAAGCATTCCTGTATAACGTGGTCTCGTATTATCAAAAGCACCTTTTCCCATTAAAGAATCTGTAACCGGTGCATCAATCTTTTCAGCAAACTCTTTAAGTTCATTGCTTGCACCAGAAGCAATTACACCACCACCAGCAAAGATAAATGGTTTCTTACTTTCTTTAATCATTTCTACAACTTTTTCTAATTCTTTTGAAGAATAAGTATAAGTTCTAGGTTCAATGACTTCAGGAACTTGAGATTCAAATTCCATTTTTTCAGCAGTTACATTCTTTGTAATATCTACTAAAACAGGTCCTGGTCTACCTTCTTTAGCAATTTGGAATGCTTTTCTAATTGTAGGTACTAAATCTTTAATATCCTTAACAATAAAATTATGTTTAGTAATTGGCATTGTCACACCAGTGATATCAATTTCTTGGAAACTATCTCTACCTAAAATAGAAACTGCAACGTTAGCTGTAATTGCCACTAATGGAATAGAATCCATATAAGCTGTTGCAATTCCAGTAACTAAATTTGTTGCTCCAGGTCCAGATGTGGCCATACAAACTCCTACTCGACCTGTTGCACGTGCATAACCATCAGCAGCATGAGCCGCACCTTGTTCATGCGAAGTTAAAATATGATTAATTTTATCTTTATATTGATATAAAGCATCATAGACGTTTAGAATTGTTCCTCCTGGATAACCAAACACCGTATCAACACCTTGTTCGATTAAGCATTCACAAATTATTTCCGAACCTGTTAACATCATATTCTCTTCCCCCTTTTATTATTTTTCTTCAGGTGCTTGTAAAATAGCTCCTTTATCAGCAGATGTAACTAATGCTGCATATCTTACAAGATAACCTTTTTTGATTCTTGGTTCTCTTGGTTGCCATTTTGCTTTTCTAGCAGCCAATTCTTCATCACTTACACATACATTCATCGAATGTTCTAAGATATTAATATCAATAATATCTCCTTCTTCAACTAAACCGATAGGTCCACCAGCAGCTGCTTCAGGTGAAACATGACCAATTGATGCTCCACGTGTAGCGCCAGAGAATCTACCATCTGTAATTAAAGCAACATCTTTATCTAATCCCATACCGGCAATTTCAGAAGTTGGTGATAACATTTCACGCATACCAGGTCCACCTTTAGGTCCTTCATAACGAATCACAACAACATCACCTTTTACAATCTTACCAGCACGAATAGCTTTAATGGCATCATCTTCACTATCAAAAACACGAGCAGGTCCAGTATGAACCATCATTTCTGGTGCTACTGCTGATTGTTTTACAACAGCACCATTTGGTGCTAAGTTCCCTTTTAATACCGCAATTCCACCATATGGTGCATAAGGATTTTCTACTGGTCTAATAATATCTGGATTTAAGTTAACACATCCTTCAATATTTTCTTTTACAGTTTTACCTGTAACAGTTATTAAATCAGTGTGTAATAAACCTAATTTATTAATTTCATTCATCACTGCATAAACACCACCAGCATCATTTAAATCTTCCATGAAAGTATCACCAGCTGGTGCTAAATGACATAAGTTTGGTGTTTTCTTAGAAATTTCATTAGCGATTTCTAAGTTTAATTCAACTCCTGCTTCATGAGCAATAGCTGGTAAATGAAGCATTGAGTTAGTAGAACATCCAAGTGCCATATCAATTGTTAAAGCATTTAAGAATGCTTCTTTTGTCATAATATCACGAGGTTTAATGTCCTTTTTAATACATTCCATAACAGCCATACCAGCATGTTTAGCTAATCTAATTCTTTCACTATATACAGCAGGAATTGTTCCGTTTCCTTTTAATCCCATACCTAATACTTCAGTTAGACAGTTCATAGAATTGGCTGTATACATTCCTGAACATGATCCACAAGTAGGACATGCTTTTGTTTCAAATTCTTTTAATTTTTCAGCCGTCATTTTACCAGCATTAAATTGTCCTACCGCTTCAAATAATGAAGATAAACAAGTTTTTTTATCATCTAGCTTACGTCCAGCTAACATAGGTCCACCAGATACAAAAACAGTAGGAATATTTAAACGAGCAGCTGCCATTAATAAACCAGGAACGTTTTTATCACAGTTAGGAATCATAACCATTCCATCAAATTGATGAGCCATTGCTAGTGATTCCGTACTATCGGCAATTAATTCACGTGTTACTAATGAATATTTCATTCCTGTATGATTCATGGCAATACCATCACATACAGCAATAGCAGGTACTTCTACTGGTACCCCACCAGCTAAATAAATTCCTTTTTTAACAGCTTCACAAATTTTATCTAAATTCATATGCCCTGGGACAATTTCATTATATGAATTTACTACCCCAATTAATGGTCTATCTAATTCTTCTTCAGTATATCCTAAAGCATTGAATAAAGAACGATGAGGCGCTCTTTCAACACCACTTTTGACATTATCACTACGCATCTTTGTTCCTCCCTTTATAAATGACTTACAATTAAGTCTCCCATTTCTTTTGTACCAACTAATTTCTTTCCTTCAGACATAATATCAGTTGTACGATATCCTTCTTTTAATACTTTTTCAATTGCATCTTCAATATCTTTCGCTTCTTGATCCAAATCAAAAGAATAACGTAACATCATTGCAGCAGATAAAATAGTCGCAATTGGATTAGCAATATTTTGTCCTGCAATATCAGGAGCACTACCATGACTAGGTTCATACATACCAAATTTATCTTCTCTTAAAGAAGCACTTGATAACATACCGATAGATCCCGTAACCATACTAGCTTCATCAGATAAAATATCACCAAACATATTTTCAGTTAAAATAACATCAAACTGTTTAGGATCTCTTACTAATTGCATTGCACAATTATCAACTAACATATGTTCATATGTTACTTCTGGATAATCTTGAGCTACTTCTTCTACGACTTTACGCCATAAACGAGATGTATCCAAAACATTAGCTTTATCTACACTTGTTACTTTTTTTCTTCTTTTCATTGCAATATCAAAACCACGTTTAGCAATTCTTCTAATTTCAGTTTCACTATAACTCATCGCATCACGTGCTACTAATTGACCATCTTCTTCTTGAGTAGAACGTTTACCAAAATATAAACCTCCAGTAAGTTCTCTCATAATCATCATATCAAATCCACCTTCAGTTAATTCTTCTTTTAGTGGACAAGCCCCTTTTAGTTCATCATATAAATAAGCTGGTCTTAAATTAGCAAATAAGCCTAATTCTTTTCTTATTTTTAATAACCCTGCTTCTGGTCTTAATGATGGTTCCAATTGATACCAAGGAGAAGTTGATGTATTTCCCCCAATGGCTCCAAGTAAAACACTATCACTATTTTTAGCGATATTTAATGCTTCATCGCTAAGTGGAACCCCATAAGCATCAATAGAACAACCACCCATTAAAATTTCAGTATAATTAAATTGATGATGATATTTATTTCCAATAGCATCTAAGACTTTCATTGCTTCAGTTACAATTTCAGGTCCAATGCCATCTCCTTTAATGACTGCAATATTCTTTTCCATTATTCTACCCCTGTTTTTTTGAATTTACATAGTTAACCAAACCTTCAACTTCAATCATTTTTTGTAAGAATTCTGGGAAAGGTTGACTTTGATAAGTTTCATTTTTTGTTTTATTAGTAATCACACCAGTTGTAAAATCAACTGTAACTTCATCCCCTGCTTCAATTTTTTGCGCAGCTTCTTTACATTCCATAATTGGAAAACCAATATTAATTGAATTACGATAAAAAATACGAGCAAAGTTTTCAGCAATAACACATTTAACACCTGCTGTTTTTAAACATAAAGGCGCATGTTCACGAGAAGAACCACAACCAAAGTTTTTACCAGCAACAATAATATCCCCTTTTTCTACAGTTTTTGCAAAATCAGGATCAATATCTACCATTGCATGACTAGCTAGTTCTTGAGCGTCAAACGAATTTAAATAACGTGCAGGAATAATAACGTCTGTATCGACGTTGTCACCATATTTATATATTTTCATTACATTTCACCTACTTTTTCAGGATTTGCGATATATCCAGCGATCGCACTCGCTGCAGCAACTTCTGGAGAAGCTAAATAAATAAGGGCTTCTGTATCTCCCATACGTCCAACAAAGTTACGATTTGTTGTTGAAACACATTTTTCTCCTTTAGCCATAACTCCCATATGACCACCCATACATGGTCCACAACTTGGAGTATTAAAAGCACATCCAGCTTCAACAAAGATTTCTGCTAATCCTTTTTGGATACATTGTAAGAATATTTTTTGAGTTGCTGGCACAACCATAACACGAACATTATCTGCTACTTTTTTACCTTTTAAAATAGCAGCTGCTTTTTCTAAGTCAGATAAACGACCGTTTGTGCATGATCCAATGACAACTTGATCAATATAAATTTTATCCATAGCTTCAATTTCATCAATAGTATGACCATTACCTGGTAAATGAGGAAATGCTACTGTAGGTCTTACTTGACTTAAATCAATTTCAACAACTTCTTCATATTGAGCATCTTCATCTGCTTCAAATACTTCATAAGGTTTTGTTGAATGTTTTTCAATATAAGCTTTAGTTTGTTCATCAACAGGGAAAATACCATTTTTAGCCCCTGCTTCAATTGCCATATTACAAATAGTAAAACGATCATCCATTATTAAATATTGAATACCTTCACCAACAAATTCCATTGATTTATATAAAGCACCATCAACACGAATCTTATCAATAATATGTAAAATAATATCTTTACCACTTACATACTTTTGTGGTTTACCAGTTAAAACAAATTGAATTGCACTAGGCACTTTAAACCATAATTCACCAGTAGCCATTCCAGTAGCAATATCAGTTGTTCCTACACCTGTAGAAAAAGCACCTAAAGCACCATAAGTACAAGTATGAGAATCAGCACCAATAATACATTCACCCGCTACGACAATTCCTTTTTCTGGTAAAATTGCATGTTCAACACCACATTTACCTTGTTCCATGCGATGCGTTAAACATTGTTTATTAGTAAAATCTAAAATAGCTTTAGAATTTTCAGCTGATTTAATATCTTTATTAGGTGTGAAATGATCAGGTACTAATACTACCTTATCTTTATCAAACACATGGTCAGCCATTTTATCAAAAATTGGAAGTGCCATTGGCCCAGTAATATCATTAGCCATTACAACATCCAATTTAGCTTCAATTAATTGTCCAGCTTCTACATGATCTAATCCTGCATGCTTTGCTAGTATTTTTTGTGTCATTGTCATTGACATTTACATATCCCCCTTTTTAACCTTAGTAGGTTGTAATTAGGGAGTATTGCTACTCCCTAGTTACAACACACTAAGTGTGTTGTTTATATTAGTTGTTGATTAATTGATCTTCATCTGACCAAGAATATAATTTTCTGATTTCTTTACCAACTGTTTCTGATTGATGTTCAGCAGCTAATTTACGCATAGCTTTGAAATGAGCTTGACCACCAGCAGCAGACATATCTAATAAGAAGTCTTTAGCGAATGTACCATCTTGGATATCTTTTAAGATTTGTTTCATAGCTTTCTTAGTATCTTCTGTAATGATCTTAGGTCCAGTAATATAATCACCATATTCAGCAGTATTAGAAATTGAATATCTCATACCTTCGAATCCTGATTGATAAATTAAGTCTACAATTAATTTCATTTCATGAATACATTCAAAGTAAGCATTTCTTGGATCATATCCAGCTTCTACTAATGTTTCAAAACCTGCTTGCATTAATGCACAAACACCACCACATAATACTGCTTGTTCACCGAATAAGTCAGTTTCAGTTTCAGTTCTGAATGTAGTTTCAAGAACACCAGCTCTTGCTCCACCAATTGCAAGGGCATAAGCTAAAGCTAAGTCTTGAGCTTTTCCAGTATAATCTTGTTCAACAGCAATTAAACAAGGAGTCCCTTTTCCTGCTTGATATTCACTACGTACTGTATGTCCTGGTGCTTTAGGAGCAATCATAGTAACATCTACGTTTTTAGGTGGTACGATTTGTCCAAAGTGAATATTGAAACCATGTGCGAACATTAACATGTTACCTTCTTCAAGGTTTGGTTCAATTGATTCTTTGTATAATTTTGCTTGTAATTCATCATTAATTAAGATCATGATGATATCAGCTTTTTTAGCTGCTTCTGCTGAAGTATAAACTTCAAATCCTTGTTCTTCTGCTTTTTTCCATGATTTTGAACCTTCATATAAACCAATAATGACATGTACACCAGATTCTTTCATGTTTAATGCATGAGCATGTCCTTGAGAACCATACCCAATAACTGCTACAGTTTTACCATCTAATAATGATAAATCACAATCTGCTTCGTAAAAAATTTTAGCCATTTTTTCATCCCCCATATAATTTCTTTGTGACTTTTTGAAGTTCATATGTTTCCATATGGGCCGCTAAGGCGACTTTTAGTTTCCAAGGCTCACTTCCAAACCAATTATTTATCAACATGACTAAGACCACGTTTCATACCGGATAATCCAGTACGTACGATCTCAGTTACATTGAATCCATCTAACATTGCAAGTAATCCTTCAATCTTTGATGCATCTCCAGTTACTTCAATGATTAATGATGTCGGTGCGACATCAATAATACGAGCTCTAAAAATATCAACGATTGATACAATTGAAGCTCTTTGTGCTTCATCAGCTTCTACTTTAATCATGACTAATTCACGATATACGGAATCAGCAGGATCAAGTGGAAAAATTTCAAGCACTTCAACCAGTTTACCTAGTTGTTTTTGAATCTGACTTAGAATTTGTTCGTCACCTACAGCGACAACTGTCATTCTTGATATTCCAGGTTGATTTGTTTTACCAACCGATAAACTGTCAATTCCATAACCTCTACGGCTAAATAAACCAGCAACACGGCTTAATACACCTGGGTTATTTTCTACTAATAAAGATAATACTAAACGATTCATGATAGCCTCCTTTATTATTTCAAACGTGCATGAATACGGTTCATTGCTGAAATAATTGCTTTAATTGTTGCTGTTGTAATATTTGGATGAACACCAACACCGTATTCTTGAATAGCACTTCCTTTAACTCTTAAATAAACATATGCTGCTGCTTTAGAACTAGATCCTGAAGTTAAAGCATGTTCACTATAATCTAATAAATGTGTATAAACATAACCATTTGCATTAAAAGCATCTTTTACAGCATCGATTGGTCCATTACCATAACCCACAACTGTTTTAATTTCACCATGATCTTTTAATGTGATTTCAGCACGTCTTTCAAATTCATCATTTTCATCACTAATATCAATTAATTTTTGTTTAATAAAAGCATAAGGTTCTTCATTATCAACATATTCTTCAATAAAAGTATCATAAACTCTTTCTGGTGATACTTCACCTTCTTCTTCAGAAATATCTTGAATGACTTTAGCAAAATCAACTTGTAATCCTTTTGGTAAATGATAACCATACATACTTTCCATAACGAAAGCAACGCCACCTTTACCAGATTGAGAATTAATACGAACGATTGGTTCATATTGACGTCCTAAATCACTAGGATCAATTGGTAAATAAGGAACTTCCCAAGTTGTTTGATGTCTTTCTTGCATTGCATGCATTCCTTTATTAATCGCATCTTGATGACTTCCAGAGAAAGCTGTAAAGACTAATTGACCTACATAAGGATGACGAGGTGGCACTTCCATCTTCGTACATTTTTCATAAACAGTTTTAATATGATTCATATTGGATAAATCAAGTTCTGGATCAACTCCTTGAGTAAACATATTTAATGCGATATTAGCGATATCAACATTTCCAGTTCTTTCACCATTACCAAATAATGTTCCTTCAACACGATCAGCTCCAGCCATTATTCCAAGTTCACTTGCTGCCACACCACAACCTCTATCATTGTGTGTATGTAATGATAAAATAACACGATCACGATTTGTAAAATGTGTTGCCATCCATTCAATTTGATCTGCATACACATTAGGTGTTGACATTTCTACTGTTGATGGTAAGTTAATAATCACTTTATTTTCAGGAGTTGCACCCCATTCATCCATCACAGCTTCACATACTTCTAATGCATAATCTAATTCAGTTCCCGTAAAGCTTTCTGGAGAATATTCTAGAATGACTTTTCCATCAAATTCTTTAGATAATTCTTTAACTAAACGAACACCTTCAATAGCGATTTGTTTAATTTCTTCTTTTCCTTTATGGAAAACAACATCTCTTTGTAAAGTTGATGTTGAATTATAAACATGGACGATTGCTTTATCTAATCCTTTTAATGCTTCAAATGTTTTTCTAATTAAATGTTCTCTTGCTTGAGTTAACACTTGAACTGTTACATCATCAGGAATTAAATGTTCATCAATTAAAATTCTTAAAAAATCATATTCTATTTGACTAGAAGAAGGAAAACCAACTTCTATTTCTTTAAATCCCATATCAACTAAGAGTTGAAACATTTCCACTTTTTCTTCAATTTTCATTGGTGTAATAAGTGCTTGATTCCCGTCACGTAAATCAACTGATACCCATGTAGGCGCTTTATCAATTGTTTTGTTAGGCCATGTACGTTCATCAAATTTGATTGGTTCAAATCTCTTATACTTTTGATAATTCATCATTTTCTTTCTTCCTCCTATTTTTATAAAAAAAACTCTCGTGTTCAAAATAGCCTTGCTATTTTGAGGACGAGAGCATCATGACTTCGTGGTTCCACCTCATTTTATTAATAAATCACTTTATTAACCTCATTGAGTACGCTACATATGTAGTCCATACTCTTGCGTGTTAACGGTCGCATGCCGTAGCCACCTACTTTAAGTTCAGCGCTCCACTCAAGGATGAGTTCAATAACCATCAAACGATTCTTTCCACCAGCCAGAACCTCTCTTTGCTTCAACGTATTATTTACTAGTTCCTATCGAAGTATTTGTTTTATTGATTGACTATTATGTTAGTCTTTTTTCTTGATAAAGTCAACCCTTTTAACTAAGAAATTGTGTTAATTTTTGCACAATCTTTAGTAGCATCCAAATTCATTTATTAATATTTAGGATTACCATAAAATTATCTATCAAACGCTAAAAGAATAACACGATCTAATAATTCACTATAGCTAATACCAAAATCATTCATTAATTGAGGATACATAGAAATCTTAGTAAATCCAGGTAATGTATTAATTTCATTTAAGTAAATTTGATTTGTTTTCTTATCTAAAAAGAAATCTACTCTTGATAAACCATGTCCATCCACAGCTTTAAATACTTTTAATGCATAGTCTCTAATTTTTTCTTGAATATCTTGATCTACTAAAGCTGGAATACATGTCTTACTTTCAGCATCTTCATATTTTGATTCAAAAGTATAGAATTCTCCATGAGGCATAATTTGTCCAACACGAGAAACAATTGGATCATCGTTACCTAATACTGCTGTTTCAAGTTCAATACAATCCACACATTCTTCAACAACAATATGACGATCATATTTTGCAGCTTCTAATAATTTACTCATTAAATCAGCTCGTTTATCTACACGATAACATCCTACACTCGAACCTGAGCGGCTTGCTTTAATAAAGCATGGAAAACCAAGTTCTTCTTTAATTGTTGTTTCAACATCTTTAATTTCATTAAATTGATGATCAACAACCACTAAATCACCATCATATCTCTTTTTAACATATAAAGATTTAACTTGAGGAATCCCTACAGTTTCTAAAATCTTCTTAGTATAAATCTTATCCATTGATACAGCTGAAGCTAAAACACGACATCCTACATAAGGAAGATTTGCTAATTCAAATAAACCTTGAATTGTTCCATCTTCACCATAAGCTCCATGTAAAACAGGAAAAGCAACATCTTGTTGTTTTAATAAATCAAATACTTGATCAATCTTTGTTGCATGATCCAACCAACTATCTTGACTTAAATCAGGAATATCTAAAGGTAATTGATACCAAGTTCCATCTTTATCAATTCCCACTAAAGTCACATCATATTTATCTTTATTTAAATTATTTAATACTGAAGTACAAGACATACGTGAAACAATATGTTCACTTGATTGTCCCCCACAAATAACGATTAATTTTTGTTTCATCTTATTCTCCTTTTCATTTCACTTGAATTATACTCTTAAACCATCAACATTCAATCATTAATGATATAATTCCAACCAATCATCTACAAATGACGTATCTTGATAGTAACGTAAAACATGATAAACATACTTACTATCTCCATATACACTCACATTTTTTTCTTGTTTACACTTATTAGAAAAATCTATTGCATTTTGATATGTATACTTACCACCATGAAGATTAACATAGTATATATATCCAACCCCATAATTATATCCTTGTAAAGCTAAATAAATTTTATTTTTATCATCTAGCGATGTTACTTTGGCCTTCTTTAAACATTTAGCAAAATATTTAACTCCCACTTGAATTGAATATTCTGGTTCTGTAATCGCATTAGGCTTCTTTTCATATTGTTGGTTAAATTCGCATTCACTAGACTGCATAGGATCAAGACCATTACCCCCTGATTCTTGCATCATCATGGCTTCTAATAAAGTTACATACTCTTCAATTTGATTTTGTTTAGCATATTTTGTCAGTGTATCATGATACGCTGATACTTCCGAAGAAACTAAATCATTTTCTACTTTTAAATGTTCTTCAATTAACTGATAAAAAGAAAAAGCAAATAAACTTAACAAACAAATAATAAGAATAAAGAAGGGTTGCTTTTTTAAACGCAGTTTTTTCTTTTTCATGATTACCCCTTCATCAAGGCATCAACAATTTCTTTTAAATGCATACCATGACTTCCTTTTAATAAAACAATATCTTTTTCTTCTAGTTCTTCCTTTAAAAAAGCAAGTAACGCTTCATTATCATCAAAACAATAAACTTCCTTCATCCCTTGTTTTAATGCCTCTTCTCCAATATAGTGTGCTTCTTTCCCTACACAAGCTAGAACATCAATATGATGATCAACAACACTCTTACCAACTTGACGATGTAAAGATTCACTATAATCACCTAATTCTAACATATCTGCAAGAACTGCAATTTTTCTTCTTTGATAACGTGATAACACGGCAAGGCTAGAAATCATGGAGTCAACATTAGCGTTATAAGTCCCATCAATTAAAGTTACACCATGATCAATATTAATCACATCCATACGATTTTTAGTTAACACAAAATCTGCAAGTCCTTTTTGTATCGCTGCTACATCAATATCTAAAGCCCTTCCTATCGCTATGGCAATCAATGCATTACTGACATTATGTTCACCTTGAACATTTAAATGAAAATGTTCTAACTGACCGTCAATCATCACATCAAAATCACTATCATTTTCATTTAAAACAACATTTTTTAGACAATATTGATCTTCATTTTGATGTCCACAGCGAATCACATTCATATTTTCTAATGAAACTGTATGCAACATATCATTGTCATCATTAATAACTAAAGAACTCCCCTCTTTCATTCCATCAACAATCTCTAATTTTGCTTTTAAAATATTTTCTCTACTTCCAAGTTCTCCAATATGAGCTGTACCAACATTCGTAATACAAGCAATATCAGGTCTAGCAATATAAGATAAACGAGACATTTCTTTTAAATGATTCATTCCCATTTCTAAAACCATCACTTCTTCATTTACATAACGAAGAATAGTAAGTGGTAAACCTATTTCATTATTATAATTTCCTTCTGTTTTTAAAGTGTGATATTTTTGTTTAATCACACTATAAATCATATCTCTTGTACTTGTTTTCCCAACACTTCCAGTCACCCCAACAACTTTAACTGGTCGATGTTCTCTTAAATAAACAGCCATATCCTTTAAAGCTTGCATCGTATCTTGAACACGAATCACAATTTTATCTGGATAATTTACATCTTTATGACTAATAATCGCATCAGCCCCAGTTTCAAAGGCACTTTCAATAAAATCATGACCATCAAAGCGTTCTCCTTTTAAGGGAATATACATGCCACCTTGTGCCATTTGACGACTATCTTGGCTAAAGAAAGTGATATCCTGGTTTATATTTCCCGACACTAATGTTCCTCTTGTTGCTTCTACTATTTCATATACGTACATCTTGATTCTCCTTTAAAAATCTCTTGCATCATCAAATTTATTCACTGCTTGAGATTGTTTTAATTCTTTAATTGTTCCTTTTTCATCCACTAATAAAGTCATAGTTTTATTGTCTTGATAACTATCAATGATGATATCTTGTCCAATAACTTCCAATGATGTCACCATGCCTTTATAAAATGTAGTTTGTTTATGACTATCTAACGATAATCTTTGAATTCCTTGATTATTAACAAACAATAAATCATCTTGATAAATTTGAACCAGTGAACCTGTCTTTACTAACTGTTTAACTTGATGATCTTTCTTTGATATTTGAATAATACCGTCACCTGTAGCAACAAATAATTGGTTTTGATTCATTGTGAGAGTTTCACATTCATGTTGATCATAAATAGTTTGACTATTTTGTCCGTCTAAATCCATCACTTTTAAAGTATTCTTTTTATCAACTGGTGATAAATAATATAATTTTTGATTTTTTTCATCAATCATTAAATCATAAGATACTTCATTATTTAATTTATGATCTTCTTCACTCTTTAAGTCATAACAATAAATACTTTCGTTATCTTGATCTTTTTGATAGTACAATTTATCTTGATAAATAACCGGATAATAAATCTTTTCTTGAATCAATTTCTTCTCTTTTGTTTTTAAATTATAACAATAATAATTATAGTCTTGATCACAATAATATAACTCTTGATCAATGAGCGTTAGATACCCCTCACAATCATCTAAAACTAATTCTTTATTTTCTAAATGATGATCTAAACGATATAACGATTGATCCATGACATAATATAAATAATTTTTATCTTTAGCAACATGTCCACCATATTGATTATTACAATAATAACTTTCTCTTGAATAATTTCCTTTTAAAGTTGTTTCTGTTTGTTTAGATACACGTAAGGGATGACTTTGCATATAAGTCACTAATCCTAAAGCAAGAAAAATACATAATAAAGAGACAATCCAAACCTTAGGTTTTTTCCAATACCCAGCATAAGGATCAACTTGCTTAGAAACCACCTCTTGTTTTGTTTTACACAATGGGCATATCGTTGCATCTTTTGCGATAGCAACCCCACAGTGTATACAAGATTTGTATTTTTGAATCTTTTGACCACAATTTGGACAAAAGACCATATCCTCTTTTAATTCACATTGACAATTTGAACATTTCATACGACCACTCCTAGCGTCTCCATTTTACCATAACCATCATCTAAAAAGAATGGTCAAATGTAATGACTAAGTCAGTATATAAAATATAATTCCTCTTTTTTATTCATTATTACCAATATTAGCCATAAAAATAAGGAAATTATACATTGTTTGGATAATAAACCAAATAATTATCTTTTTTATTAAACCCCAGTTTTACATACATATCCATGCCTTCATTTGAACTGTTCAAACATATCATGCCAACATCTCTTTGATAATGACTTATTAAATAATGAATCATATATCGTCCTATTCCTTGATGTCGATATGATTTTTCTACCCATACATTGGTAATTTGACCAACTTTTCCTATCATATTTTCATTGCTTGGTAGAATGTGATAATAATAAATTGTTGCCGTAGCCACAATTTTATTTAAATGATAACCTACCAGCGTATGACATTCACCATTTTCAATTTTATGACTATAAAAGTTTTTAATATTTTCTATTGTTTCTTGACTTATCTTCTTATTGGAATACATATTTAAATCTTTTATTCTCAGTTGAACCAATAAATCTAAATGATTATTATTTAATAATTTATAAGTGATTTGATCTTTCATATTTGTATCTTCTTTCATATATTTTCTATGATTTAATTTTAACACATTGCAACTTGTTTCTTTCTATAATCATTTTTATATCGAAATTAAATCAACAAAATATATTATCCAATCAAAACATGAGTTTAATTGACCTTATCATGAATAGTTGATATAATCTTTTTGCAAAGAAAGTATACCGCTGACCAATATGCGGAATATAAATGGTTGGGGCGTAAGTGTACCGCTGACCAATACGCGGAATATAAATGGTTGGGGCGTAAGTGTAAGTTCTTCACTCAAAGTGAAGGACTTTTTTTATATTCAAAAGGAGAATTCAATATGATTAAATCTGGTTTTTATATAATAAAAGATAGTTTCTTTGAAAAAATGTCTGATCCTTATCTCAAAGGGAATAAAAAACAAAATAGACCTCATTACTATTGTTTAAAAGAAGAAGATAATGAAATATATTGGATGATTCCTTTATCAAGTAAAATTCACAAGTATAAAAAAATCATTAATTTGAAAGAAAAAGAGGGAAAAAAATGTGATATTCTTCATATCACTATGCTAGACAATGATAAAGAAAGTGTTTTTCTTATTCAAGATATGTTTCCTGTTACCGAAAAATATATAGAACGCAAGTATACAATAGCAGGGAATCATTTGATTTTATCAAGTGAGCATCAAATAAGAATAATTGATAAAAAGGCAAAGAGAGTAAAAAACATGTTAATGCGAGGTGTTAAATTCATGCCAACACAAGTCGATGTCATAAAAATATATAACATATTAAAAAAGGAACAAAGTCATCACTTTGTTCCTTAATCATCTTCTTTTTCTGTATAGTTTACGTCAATAATATCATCGCTTCCTGAACGATAAGCTTCTCCTGATTGATAAGCTCTCTTCTTTTCTTCAGCTTGTCTTTCAAATTCTCTGTTATATTCATCCATCTCTTTTTGATAAAGATGACGTTTAATCATTGAATAAATAAACAAGATAGCAACAATAATCCATGTAATTGGACTAAACAATAAATGGAATATTAAACTTAATACAATAACTATTACAGCTACAATTAAAATAACTTCATATAATGGCATTATTCGTCCTCCTTAAAATCAAATAGCTCTTTTATACTTACTTGTAATCCTTTTGCTAATTTTTCTATTGCCTGTAATGATATATTTCTCGTCCCTCGTTCAACATCAGAAATATAATTTTTTGATAAACCACACCGAAAGGATAATTCTTCTTGGGAAATATTCTGGTTATTTCTTATATCTTTAAGACGTTGACCAAACTTTACTTCCACTTTCATTATTCATTCTCCATTTTTAATAACTTTTGGGCTTCATCACTGATCTTTTTAAAACGATGATGCAATCCTGATTTACTAATCGTTTGCCCCGTTTCTTGAAAGTAAACATCACATAATTCATTTAAAGATAAATCCGGATGCGCTCTACGAATTAAAGCTACCGATCTTGTTTTTTCGTCTAGCATATCAATACCCATAAACATATCTACAATATTAATATCTTCTAATTGTTTATTCGATGAAGCCATTGTTTTAACTTCATTAGCTATATCACAATTATTCCAACGATTCACCGTATTAGACATGTTACGATCAATTCTTGTACTTTCAAAAGTAAGCACTGACTGGCTGGCACCAATCGCTCTTAGAAAATCACCTATTTTTTCTGATGATTTTAAATAAACAACATACTTATTTCTTCTTTTTATCATTTTGGCATTTAAATCAAAATGATTCATTAAATCTTTAATATAAGTTGCATATTCTTCTTCATTAACAGACATTTCTAAATGATAATTTGAAGTTTCAGGATTATTCACCGATCCACTTGATAAAAAGACTCCTGCAAGAAAGGCTCTTTGACAACATTCTTTAGAAAGAATCTTTTGACTAGGAATAAGATGAAAACCTAAACCATTCATTAATCCTAAATCATCCAATATTTCTCTTGCTTTCGTTACTTTTAATTTATAAACATTATTTTTTTGTAACTTCATTTTACGAGAAACCATGAATTCAATACTAGGATGATACAGTTCTTTTAACATTTTATGAACTTTTGATGCAATTTTAGCATTTTCTGTTCTAATCGTAAGCAATAAGCCTTGATTTGATAAAGATAAATTCCCATTAATTTTAATTATAGAACTTAATAACGCCTTTTGACAGCATTCATCAAAATCATTAAAAACCACTTCTTCTTTAACTTGTCTAGCAAAAGAAACTTTCATTAATGATCAGCATCTCGATGCAAACGATGAACTTGATAGATTTGGCTATAATGATCAGCAAAATAATTAGTTAAACTTACTGAACGGTGTTGTCCACCGGTACAACCAATTCCGATAATTAAATGCATCTTTCCTTCTTTTTCATATTCAGCTAATAAATAATCTAGTAAATCTAGCATTTTTGTGATAAAGACTTGTGTTTCTGGTTTATCAATAACATAATCATAAACTGCTTTATCATTACCTGTAAGTGGTCTTAATTCTTCTATATAAAATGGATTTGGTAAAAATCTTACATCAAATAATAAATCTGCATCTTTAGGAACCCCATATTTATATCCAAATGATACAAAACTAATACGGAAAGGATCTACAGACTTTTGATTAAAATAATTTTCAATCGTATTTTGTAATTTAGCTTTTTTTAATTTAGTAGTATCAATAGTAAAGTTAGCTAATCTCATGATTGGATTAGCAATCTTACGTTCAAATTCTATAGCTTCCATTAAACTAGATGCTTTATTTCCAATTAAAATAGGATGACATCTTCTTGTTTCCTTATATCTTTTTAAGATAACTTCATCATCACAATCTAAAAAAACAACTGATAAATGAATCCAATCCACATTTGATAAAATGCGAATAGCCTTTGTAGCATCATCAAGACTAACAGCCATTGCCGTCTTTTGATACTTGGCACATTGTTGAATCATTTCAGCAAATTCAGTTAAAAGTGCTACTGGATAATTATCTATACAACGATAAGCCATATTTTCAAATACAGCCATCGCAGTTGTCTTCCCTGCTCCTGACATTCCTGTCACAATCACAATTTCATTTTGATCCATGATTTCACACCCTTTCTTCACACCTATTCTATCAAAAAACTATATATTTTAAAAACAAAACTTATTTTTATTTTCATCACCTTTTTATTTTCGTTATAATAAATAAAAAAGGTGGTATCAATCATGAAAATAGCAATTATATATGATAGTCTTACTGGTAATACCAAGATGTTAGCTCAACATATTGAAATGACTTGTCAAAATGAAGAGATCGTTTATATCGGTAAGCCAAAAGAAATCCATGCTGATTTATATTTTATTGGTAGTTGGACAGATAAAGGAAATTGTAGTGAATCTATTCAACAGTATGTAAAAACCTTAGATAATAAAAAAATTGTCTATTTTGCAACATGCGGTTTTGGGGGTTCACAAACATATTTTGACCAATTAAAACAACGTTTTAAACAAATACTTCCTGCTTCTACTACCCTTGTTGACTGTTTTATTTGTCAAGGAAAGATGCCAGAATCTGTTAAACAACGTTATCTTTCATTATTAAAAAAGAATCCTGATAATCAACAATTACAACTCGCATTAAATAACTTTGAACAAGCTTTATCACATCCTGATCAACAAGACTTAAACAATCTACAAAATCTTACATTACAAATTATTCATCAAGTAAAAAATCCACAGTAGTGGATTTTTTACTTATTACATATTTGCATAGCCACGCCATCTTCCATAATTTTAAAACCAAATTTTTGATAAAATAAAGCATTTTTACTTTCTTCTGGCATGACTTCTATATATAAATAATCTTTATATTTTTCTTTTACCATTTCAATCATTTTTCCAGCAATTCCTTGTCCTTGGTAATCAGGATGAACTAACACATAATGAATATATGCCATCATTTCACTATCATCTAATACCCGAACCAAACCTACTAAGCGCTCTTGGTCCCATACTGTAATGACTGTTGATGAATGCATTAATGCTTTATATAAACGTTTTGGATAATTTCCTGATACCCAATTAATAGATAAAAATAAATCTTGAACTTGTTTTTCGTTAAATATCTTTTCTTCTGTATATTTCATAACTTCCCCTTTATTTATAATCACATCTTTGACATTGTATCATTGTATGTTCATTATCTTCTTTATAAAAAGCTCCTGCCCATTTACAAATGCTTTGCAAGATAGGGACAACTGATTTTCCATAATCAGTCAACGAATATTCTACTCTCGGTGGAATTTCATCATAAGATTTTCTTAATACAATTTGATTTTGAATTAATTGTTTTAAAGTTGAAGCCAAAACGGCATCTGTAATATTGCCCATTTCTTTTCGAATTTGACTATAGCGTAAAGTCCCAGTTGTTGCTAGAACACAAATAATTCGTGAATTCCATTTACCCCCAAAGATTTCTAACCCATATTCTAATGGATATAAATGTCAAACTAAAAATGTACAATTTTGATCATATAAGAATGTATAATTCT
>OLOG01001027.1_pt1 | contig 19730 bp, 16 predicted proteins | sample 1672351 | NCBI WGS metagenome assembly OLOG01 (sample SAMEA3136674, study PRJEB25190) | human gut metagenome | biome: human gut; feature: human-associated habitat; material: faeces | place: Austria | collected 2013 | reverse complement strand
GCAAAACTACAGATACCTTTGCTATGCACTTTCGGCATAGCACAACCGTTGACGAGCTTGTCAACAAACTGCGTGCCCATTATGTATGGCACGAGGAAGACGATCTGCCGAAATGGATTGCAGAGCCGTTAAAAGACTTTCCTCTTCTTGCCTCCTATGTGCGAACGCTGCTGCAGACACTCCGTTCCACACCAAAGTCATTCGGTAATCAAAATCTTACCGGATATGATTTTTTCGTCAACTGCATGATCACCGATCAAATCATGACCTCTCTGCGGGAATTTGAACTACGCTACCGTGCTGCTCACCCTGTACCCGATCGCGAAAATAAATCCGCCAATACCATTTCGTCCTATATGCACTGGCTGTTTCCTGCAGCAGGGAAAAAGCCGCCTAACTCCTCTAATCTAAAGCGTTCCCCGCTGTATCGCTATTTAAGTGATACCCAGTTTATCCCTTGCGAATTGGACAAGGAATTGATGCAGGTCATCTCTTTGCTTTATCACCAGCACAAGCGTAACGACGCCGGAAAACCCGTATTGCGCAAGGCTTATTATGTGCCTCTCATGTATGAGCACCCGTATTTCATGTATGCGATCGAACAAAACTGGGGACTGTATTACGACCGCAGGATCGATCAGCATGCCACGATGCAGTCTGTTCTCTACTGCCTGTTTGATTCCTACGCTGATTCAAAAGACTTTATGGAATTTCAAAAGGAATGGTTTCCTTTTTCCCATTCTCGATTCGAGCAAACCACCGCAGATATGCACAATCTGGATCTTGACTGCTCCGAACTTTTCGATATTGTTAAATCCAAGAAATCCTACGATACCTCACCACAAAGCATTGATGAGGTTTTGAATCAGAAAGATTATTGGATTTATTTCATGAAAACTAAGCGCTATTCTATCTTATTCTCCGCTATGCAGTTCTTCTTTGGATATAAGTCCGAGGAAAATACAGACCTTCGTCTTCAGCAGCTGCGCAGCAGTATCTGCGCTGGCCAGATCGACCACAATCTGGAGGCCATCTTAAAAAGAAGCACAGAAACCACCTTAGAGCAGTATGCTGCTGACTTTGGCAAATTACTGAAAGAAGTGAAAACCAGCCGTAATTACGATTCCGTATACAACTATGTAAACCGGCTGTTTTCTGATGTGACAAAAACATTGTTGGAAGATGATGTTGCACCAGTAGACCACGAGTCGGTCTTTGTAGACCAATTAGTACAGCAGCAAAAACGAATGGAACGAAACCGCAAGAACAGTCCTTATCCCAATGACTGTCAATTGCTGTCTGCTATTTATGCGTCAATGATCCATGCTGCGCATTGCTTAAATTCTTCGAAAGCTATATCCGCATGCACTGTATCCGACGATTCCCATGAACCCTTAGAGTTCACCGAATCCTTTGAATCCTGTGCCGATTATTCTATCAGCACCCTTTCTCCGATAGAGAAATACCGTTTCTTTATTCCTTCCGACTATGTCTCTGCTCCCTGCACAAAAATGATATTTTCTTATATCTATCATATCGCAAAGAAAAACATCAGCAATCCCAATGCATCGCTCGATGCCCCCAAATGTCTGGGTTCGTACATTCTCGCATTTATCGCCGGGAATGAACTGCAGACTGTATATGCACCGGACGATAAGCAGATCAACAACAATCACCTCTGGCGTTGGGCACATAAGCTGCTGCATACCTCTGCAGTAGATCAGCGGGAAAGCAAAACACCGGTCACATTTCCCATTGATTTTTCTGCTAACGACTTCCCTCTTCTTAGAGATACGATGAGATTGTTCTGGCCTTTGGAGCAACTAACTGATTTAATATACGACAGCGATATAGATTTCCAATCTCGCTTAGACTATCAAACAGCAGTTCGCTGCAATCTGCCTTTCCAAGAGGAGTGCGAAAAAATTACCAAAAACGGTATCGCTTACTGGGAGCAGCTGCAGCAGGGCATTTCCGATGGTTACAAACAGTTTCTAAAGGATAATCTCCATCTCCCCAAGCAAAACACGTAACGCACCTCCCACTCATATAGAATGTCGCCGCAGACGGAAAGCATCTTCCGCCTGCGGCGATTTTTTGTCAAAAAAATTTCTTTTGCTTAATTTTTCGTTTCACCTGTGTCTCTCCGAAACGCATTATCCAATAAAATGTTCTTATTTTATCCATTTCAAGTGAATATACCGTATTTATATCCTAATAATATTTCGTTTTTCTTTTGAATCACGTTTATCGACGTATTACATTTTGTTTGCTAAACTCTTCTCGAAGTCAAACGAAAAGCACTTCTCTCACCCATCTTGACGTACAAAAGGAGCAAAATTATGAACAAAACAGAACTTATCCGCACCCTTGCCGCGCATGCGGCTGACGCTGTCGTCCTGCTTGAAAAAATCTGGCCCGACGACGACACATTTCCCGCAAAGCTCTGCGATCGTGCCGACGCGAGCGATTACTTCATCACGAACCGCGGTGCTGTGATCGCCGGCGACCTGCGCGTACCTTTCCTTGCTGAGCAGGTCGGTGCGGTCGGCATTTCGTCCGCTGATGTGCATGTGCGCTGGAAAATCGTAGTAATTTATCATCCGGACATTCGCCTCACCTATGCCGTCCGCACGACCGCATGGGACAAGAAACCGCGCTTTCCAGGTCTTGACCTCAGCGACCGAGAGGTTGACCTTGTATACGAGATGTGCGACACCTTATCCCGCAATCGTGCGTACATTGAGAAAGGTTTTTCGACAGAAAAGATGCTTTTCTCCGACATTCTCAGCAACACACACGCTGCCAAGTCGCTCGGTGCTTTCGACGAATCCCGATTCATCGAACTGCTGCAGAATGACCCGCTTGCCCTGCCGGTTCTCGAGGCCGTACTGCTCGCAAGCGTATGGAGCGAATCGACACTGGAAAGCGTACCGAATTTTCTTATGGTTTTCGCGCTACCGAACGCGCAGGCACTTTCGGTTCGCGAAAACCTCGAGGAACACTTCCATACGGTTGACTTGCTCCGCTCTCCATCTGCGCCGTTCGAGCGCCCACTTACGCTGCGCCTCGAAAACAGCCAGCCGCCGGTGTACAGCCCCGCTGCAAGCGGGCGTCTTGTCCTGCTCGAGCCGATCGGAGACGCACCGCGCAAGCTGCTGATCGACACGATCGAACAGCATTCGCGCATTCGGCTGCTCACCAACACCACCGATGCACGCCCGTTTGCCGCGTTCCCCATCGTCATCTCCTCCACGCGTACCTTTCCGGCGGCGTATGCGTACACCGTCACTGTGCCCAAACAGGTACACGCTCTGCGCGAGTCCGATGCAGACTGCCTTCGCCTTGCGGCTGCTAAGCTGCTGTGCTGCATTTCCGGAGCAGCAGGCACGCTCACCGAGGCCATTGATGACCTTGCCTGCAATCCACATGCCTACCGGCTGAATCTTCCGGAGCGCTGGATTACCATTGCGCGGCAGTTTATCCGCCACGCTCTGCTGACCAATAAAAACAGCCGAGCTGCATTCGACCGCATCTCCGGCGAGGCCGAGCGCGTCGCAAAGGAGGCCCAGCTTTCCTGTGCGAAAACGATCGACAAGGGCGTTGCCTTCTTGCTCGAACCCGAGCGTTACAAGGACGCAATCCGGCCGCGGCCGCAGTCGCTCGAGGAGCTTGCGCAGACACCGGCGTTCATGTACACCTACCAAGGCGAGCCGCTGCTCGTCTATCACCCGGACCACTTTGCCGGTCTGCTGCAGCGTGCCGGAGTCAGCCCTGAACTTGTCGAAGATGTTGTACAGGCATTGAAGAACCGTTCACTCTGCACGTCTGAAAAGGTCAAGATTAACACTGAGGGGGCTGGCAGACGCTATCTTGCAATTCCAACAAAAAAGTTCACGAATTCCCGCATTCCAGCCGTTCCGGCGGGTAACGAGGAGGACAATAATGTATAACAATGATATATATCCTGCACTGCAGACGTTCGGCATCGAACGTCTGCGCGAGGAACAGGAACGCGCATTGACGCCGATTCTTGCCGGACGTGATGTCCTCGTTCGGCTGCGCACCGGCGGCGGAAAGTCGCTGCTGTATCAGCTGCCCACGCTGCTCGATGAGCCGGGTTCGCTCACGCTTGTTTTCTCTCCGCTTCGCGCGCTGCAGCGCGATCAAGTACAGGCACTCGAGCGCAGAGGCGTGCACGCCGCCCTGCTGAACTCCGACCTCAGCACGTCCATGCACGCTGATATTCTGCGAGACTTTGCCGCAAACGGCGGCCTTCTCTACCTTGCGCCGGAGCAGCTCCGCCGTGAAGACGTGTGCGCCGCACTTGCCGCCGCGCATGTGCGCCGCGTGGTCGTTGACGAGGCGCATATCCTGCCGCAGGTCGAGCACGGCTTTCGCAAGGATTACCGCCGGATCGGGCCGTTCATCGAGTCGCTGCCCGAGCACCCACAGGTGCTGGCGTTCACCGCGACCGCTACGCGCTCCGACCTCAGCTACATCGCCGAGCGGCTGTGCATGCGCGACCCAAAACGCCTGCTGTTTCCGGTCGCAAGGAAGAATATTAAACTTTATATCAAGAAAATTACCGTCCAAGGCAAGACCGGAAAGACCCGCAAGCTGCAGAACGCACGGCTCAGACTGCTAGACGATGTACTGCGCAAGTACCGCAAGAATGGTGCGACGATTATCTACTGCCCCTGCGTCAAAGATGTCAAGCGCACGACCAAATGGCTGCGCTCCCGTAACTATCCGGTGAAGGCTTATCACGGCAAAATGAGACGCCGCAAGCGCGCCCACGTGCAGGACTACTTTCTGACGAAAAAGAGCCCGATCATCGTGGCCACGAACGCCTTCGGTCTGGGCATTGACCGTCCCGACGTGCGGCTGGTCGTGCACGCCGGACTGCCCATCGGTATCGATGCGTACACGCAGGAAATCGGCCGCGCCGGACGAGACGGAAAGAAGGCTCGTGCCGTACTGCTCTATTCGCCGTCGGACGAGTATGTGGTGAAAAACCTGATCCGCAGCAACAAGGACCCCGAAACCGTCGCTCGCGGCAAGCAGCGTCTTAAAGTGCTGAAAAAGGTCCTGCGCAATCCGGATAAGGTGTGGAAAGGTATCAAAAAGTACTTTCAATAAGCGTATCAACCGCACCTGTCGTTGATATATTATATATACGTATCATGATTAAACCGCCCGTATCACGGCAATCCTAACTATCAGAAGGAGGAATTTCCATGACCAACAACTTCCAGTGTGCGCAGATCTACCAGATTCTTGCGCTCAACGACGAAATGCTGAGGAGCGGCTGCATCACCCGCGACGAGCACGACTTTGTCCGCCATGTGCAGACGGACAAGCTGTCCCGGCTGCACAGCACACCGTAAGGAGGCCGCCCGATGGACGTCCGCAGACTGGACGAAATGCAGGCGCAGGGCCGCAGCATTTTCGACACCGAGCTTGCTGTGGCGTACTACGCCCGCGTTTCGACCGACAAAGACGAGCAGATCAACAGTCTCGGCAACCAGAAACGCTATTTTGAGAACTACATCGCCGCAAATCCGCACTGGACATTCGCCGGCGGTTACGTCGATGAGGGCATCAGCGGCACGTCGGTCGAGGGACGCGAGCAGTTTCTGCAAATGATCGAGGACGCGAAATGCGGCCGCTTTGACCTCATCGTCACCAAGGAGATCAGCCGTTTCGCCAGAAATACGCTCGACAGCCTGCGCTACACGCGCGAGCTGCTGCGCTGCGGCGTGGGCGTGTACTTTCAGAACGACAACATCAACACCTTTGACAAGGATGCCGAGCTGCGGCTGACCATCATGTCCTCCATCGCGCAGGACGAGGTGCGCAAGCTGTCCGAACGCACGCGCTTCGGCTTTAAGCGTGCGCAGGAGAACAGCGTGCTGCTCGGACAGAACAATCTGTTCGGTTACAACAAGGTTGACGGGCGATTGGAGATTGTCGAGCCGGAAGCCGCCGTCGTCCGCGAGGTGTTCGAGCGCTACGCCGCCGGAGATCTTGGTCTTCGGGCGATCGCCAACGATTTGGACAGCCGCGGTGTACGCGGACGGCAGGGCAAGCCGCTCACCTACTCTACGCTGTACGGCATGATACGCAACCCGAAATACAAGGGCTGCTACGCCGGTCGGCGGTACGCCTCGCGCGACTACCGCGACAAACGCAGCTACCGCCTGAGTGTGGATAAATGGCTCGTGCACGAGGACGACCGCGTGCCTGCCATCGTGCCCGAAGCACTGTGGGAGCAGGCTAACCGTCTGCTTGCCTCGCGCGGAAAGACCATGAAGGCGCACGCGCAGGCATCCCAGAACCGCTACGCCTACAGCGGCAAGCTGATATGCGCGAAGCACGGCACAACTTTCCACAGGCATGTGTATAAAAGCAAAAGCCGCGGCGAGTCGGAATGCTGGAACTGCAGGCTGTACCGCGAAAAGGGCAAAACCGGCGGCTGCAATTCCCCGACGGTTTACAGCCACGAACTGGACCGCATTTTGGAGCGCGTGTTCGAGCAGGTGACAGACGAGCGCTCAGCCGCCGTGCAGGAGTACATTGACAATCTCCGCGCCTTTGCCGCCCGGCAGGACAACGCGCCCGCGCTTGCTCAAGTCGAGCAGGAAATCAAAACCGTCACCAAACGCAAGGACAAGCTGCTCGATCTGGTGCTTGCAGGTGCGCTCTCGAACGACGAGTTCAAGCAGCGCAACGAGACCTGCAACGAGCAGCTTGCCGCCCTCGAGCAGCAGCGAACAGAACTACAGAACGCGGACAAGACACTGGAGGAACGTATCCGGCGGGTGGAAAACCTGCGCCGCACCATCGAGGAACGGTGGCAGATGAGCTGCGGGTTCTCGCGCGAGATGTCCAAGGCGCTCGTTGACCATATCGTCGTGGACTCGGACGAGAGCAAAACCCGTATCTCGCTCGATATTTTCCTCACCACCGGTGCAGAGCCGGTGCTGTCCGCCGAAACGCAGTCCGCCGACGCACAGCTGCAGATGACCTTCCAGCGGGCACGCTCGGGTTATCAAGGCACGTATAAGGTGCGGTATCGCGTGAGGTGGCACCTTGGGTAACAGGCGAAAAATCAAGCACTATAGCAGGCAAAAGCAGCGTAATGTACACCGTATATTACGCTGCTTTTGCATTTTTATTTTCTGTACCGATAAAAAACGCCGTTTCCCGCAGGAAACAGCGTTTCATATCTTTATTTTTTTGCAAACAGCACCTTTACCGCAGTTAACTGCACATCTGTCCCTTCGGGAATTTCCAGTCATCTCACCGAATCGCCCTGCGCCAATGCGGTAGGCACCAGAAAGCGCAGCGGCTCATATTCCGCGCCGCAGACAAACGAGATCAGCTTGCGAATACTCAGCTCCGCCTGCATGCGGCAGTGTACATCGATGGAAGTCAGCGACGGCAGCGCCATCTTGCCGAGAGGATTATTATCCACGCCGACGAGCGAAACCTCGTTCGGCACAGAAACCCCTCGAAGGAACAACGCCTTTGCCGCGCCTACGCCCAGATAATCATTTGCGCAGAAAAACGCGTCCGGCAGATCGGTCACCGTATCAAGCGCCCGATGAATCATCTGCGAAATATCCGCATCGTCCGCACGAGGCGTCAGCAGCAAATGCTGTGGTTCACACGGCAGACCGAACTGCCGCAAGGCATTGCGAAAACCATCATACCGTTCCGCAAACGCAGTCGAATACATCGGATCGCCGATGAAACCCATTTTACGGCAGCCATGCTCATATAAATGCTGCACCGCCTGATAAGTCGCCTCCGCATTGTCCTCAATATACGTGCATACGCGCAGCGTATGATAGCGCGCACCGACCGCCACGACCGGCAGTCCGCACGCGACAATATTCGCCGCCAGATCCTCTTCCATATCACCGAGAATCAACACACCGCCGATCTCGCTTTCCTCCAGCCGCCGGCGCAGTTCCTGTGCATCTCCGCCCCAGTATTCATGATCGAAAACCATCATATGATAGCCGTTTTCATACGCCAATCCTAAGAACAGCTGCTGAAACGCTAAATAAAAGTAGGAATCCTTTAAATGGGCACCAGTCGAAATCAGACACAGTTTCTTCGATGGTGTACGGTGGCTTTTCTGCGCATAATACCCCAGTTCTGCGGCAATGCTGCAGATTCGCGCCCGCGTATCCGAACTGACATTCGGCATGCCGCGCAGCGCAAGCGATACAGTATTGATAGAAACGCCCGCCTGCTCGGCAATCTGCTTGAGTGTAACTTTTACCATGACGCACCCCTCATTTGTCACGAAAAATAAACTAACATTGATTACTTTCATATTATAATACCCTGCTGTTGATGTCAAGCAAAAGCAACCCGCCGTATAGCATTTTTCTGCCAGAAATCATAGTGAAAATATCCATTAAAGAAATAGGAAAATATACGGATATACCAAAGTTTTCTAATATTAATTTTCACTTTTGCGTATAATAGTTCAAGTATGAGCCGTAACTCGCAATTTTCCAGATATATCGCTGCTTTTTTTGTGCGAAAATACAGTCATTTATATCATCTTGCTCATCACTTGACATTAGAAAATGATATGTTAAAATGTGTTCACAAGCAGAGAAGGTCATATTGATTCATTGCACATTTCATAATTATAATATTAATAACACTGTGTCGCCGGAGCAGAAAGGAGGAGACCCAAGCAAAACCGCAGTCACAGCTACCCGCAAAAACCACAGAATCACGACTGCCGTACGGCGAAAAGAGCCAGCATTATTATATAAAAAGAGTAAGAGTTACAAAGAGAAAGAATATCGGAGAAGAAAGGAGAAACCCACATATGCTTTTTACAGCTGCAACATTCATTGCGTTCACCGCGCTCGTCGCTGTCATCGCATGGTGGCGCACACGCAACGATGACCTAAGTACGCAAGACGGTTATTTCCTCGCAGGACGCAGTCTGACAGGACCGGTAATCGCCGGTTCGCTCATGCTGACCAACCTCTCTACCGAGCAGCTGATCGGCCAGACCGGTCAGAGCTTTTCGACCAACATGGGCCCTATCGCCTAGGAAGTTACCTCGGCGGCAGCACTCGTCATTCTGGCGCTGGTATTCCTGCCGCGCTACCTCAAGATGGGATTGACCACCATTCCCGAGTTCCTCGAAAACCGCTACGACAGCATGACCAAGCGTATTGTTTCCATCATGTTCCTGCTTGGCTACCTGCTCACCTACCTGCCGACCGTTCTGTATTCGGGCGCACTGGTGTTCAACCAGATTTTCGAGGTTGACAAACGCATGGGCGTATCGCAGATGCAGGGTGTTATCATCACCGCGATCGCGATCGGCATCGTCGGCGCCTGCTACGCCATCTTCGGCGGTCTGAAGGCAGTCGCAGTATCGGATACCATCAACGGTATCGGCCTCATTATCGGCGGCTTTATGATCCCGATTTTCGGCCTGCTGCTGTTGGGCAACGACAATTTTCTCGCCGGTCTGCGCGATCTGATCTCGGTTGTTCCGGCAGAGAAATTCAATGCCATCAACCCGGCAAATGCTATGGCCCCGATGATTCCCTGGCCGGTGCTCTTTACCGGCATGGTCGTAAACAACATGTTCTACTGGTGTACCAATCAGGCGATCATTCAGCGAACGCTCGGTGCGAAAAACCTGCGTGAAGCACAGCGCGGCGCTATCTTTGCAGGCTTTCTCAAGTGCTGCGGACCGTTTTTTATCACCATCTGCGGTCTGATCTGCTACCGCATGTCGATGGACCCGACCGAAGGTTTCTTCTCTGCAGAGCATATCGCCAATCTGGCAACCACAAGCGACCTTGCGTATCCGACGCTCATTCTGAACGTCCTGCCCAAGCCGCTGCTCGGTTTCTTTGCCGCAGTACTGTTCGGTGCGATCCTGTCGTCGTTTAACTCGGCGCTCAACTCGTCGGTTACGCTCTACACCCTCGACATTCACCGCCCGCTGTTCAACCCCAACGCGACAGACACACAGCTTGTCCATATCGGAAAGATTTTCGGCACCGTACTCGCGATCGTTTCCATCTGCGTTGCACCGGTCGTCAGCTTTGCGCCTTCCGGTCTGTACGACTTCCTGCAGTCCTGTTTCGGTTTCTTCAATGTGCCGATCCTGGCAGCAGTCATCGTAGGTCTGTTCACCAAGAATGTTCCCGCTCGTGCGGCAAAGGTGTCGATCGTGATGCACGTCATTCTGTACTCGCTTTCCAAATTCATTCCCGCACTCCAGAATGTCCATTACCTGTACGTACTCGCGGTGCTGTTCGTATTGAATGTGATCGTCATGCTGCTGATCGGCAAACTCACACCGCGTGAAACGCCGTACATCATGGAAGACGTCGGTGCAGTCGATCTGACACCGTGGAAATACCGCAAGCTTGCTGCCATCGGCGCCCTGTGCCTGATGTGCTGCGTTTACCTGTTGTTCTCTCCGCTCGGTCTTGCAGGCTGAGTATGAGATTGCCGCTGCCCGAATGTGCGGCAGCGGCAGCATATACCTTTAACAAAACAATTTCAACCATCAACATTACACAAGAAGAAAGGACGCTGTTACAATGGCTAAAACGTTAAAAATCGGTTCGATTGGTCTGGGTCGTCTGGGTTATGAGCACGCAAAGAACATCGCAAACTATGTCACTGGCGCAGAGCTGACCGCTATCTGCGACATGGACGCAGAACGTGTTGCAAAGGTCGCGCAGGAGCTGAATGTCCCCTACACCTACACCGATGTTGCGGAAATGGTGAAAAATCCCGAACTGGACGCGATCGTTGTCGTTTCCCCCTCCATGTACCACGCCGAGCACATCAAGCTGGTGCTTGATGCAGGCAAGCACTGCTTCTGCGAAAAGCCGCTGGATACGACGATCGACAGCTGCAAGCAGGCGGAAAAGGCTGTGGAAGCGCACCCGGACAAGGTGTTCATGCTCGGCTTCATGCGCCGCTTTGACGATTCCTACGCCGAGGCGAAGCGCCGCATCGATGCGGGCGACATCGGCAAGGTCGTTCTGGTGCGTTCCTACACGCAGGACCCCCGCACGACGATCGAAGGCACGCTGAAATTTGCGCCGCACTCGGGCGGTCAGTATCTGGATATGTGCGTGCATGATCTCGATCTCATCCGCTGGTTCACCGGCGCGGAGGTCAAGCGCGTTTGGGCGATCGGCGGCGTGTTCGAGTTCGATCTGTACCGCGAGCTGAACGACGCGGACAACTGCTGCGCGACCGTGCAGCTGGATAACGGCGCAATGGGCTTCATGTTCACCAACCGCACCCACGGCGCGGGCTGCAACGTGGAGACCGAGATCATCGGCACGCACGGCACGCTGCGCATCGCGAACGTCGGCGCGAAAAATCTGCTGCAGATCGTGGACGGCGCGGGCGCGCGCGAGGAATACTACCCCGATTTCCTCAGCCGCTGGCATCAGGCGTACATCAACGAAATTCAGGAGTTCGTTGCCTGCATCAACGAAGGCCGCAAGGCGGGCATCACCGTTTACGATGGCACCAAGGCATCGCAGGCCGCATACCGCTGCAAGGAATCCTTTGAAACCGGCGAAATGCTGGTGAATGAATAATCACCCTTAAGGAAATGGGCGGATCAGAAAACCGTCCGCCCATTCCCACTGTACACGAGGAGGTTCTGTCATGAGCAAAGAAATCAAGGTCGGTGTCATCGGCTGCGGCGCGATCGGAAAGCAGCATATCGCACGACTGATGAACACGATTCCGGAAACGCGTGTTGTTGCCGTCGCGGATTATTATCAGCCGGCTGCAGAAGCTGTTGCAGCGCAGTATGGCATCACCTGCTGCGCGACCGGCGAAGAACTGATCGCACTCCCCGAGGTAGAGGCCGTGCTCGTCGCCTCTGCCGATCCGTCGCACGCAGGCTATGTGCTCGAATGCGTCAAGGCAGGCAAATTCGTATTCTGCGAAAAGCCGCTGGCACAGACTGCACAGGAATGCGAGCAAATCATCAGCGCAGAGGTTGCCGCAGGCAAGCGTCTGGTACAGGTCGGCTTTATGCGCCGCTATGACCGCGGCTATGCTGCAATGAAACAGGCCATCGAGGCCGGCGAAATCGGTACTCCGCTGATGATCCACTCGTGCCACCGCAATATGTCGCAGGCACCCGGCTTTGCAACCGACTATGCGGTCACGCGCGTTGCGATCCACGAGATCGATATCTCGCGCTGGCTGCTGGACGATGAATACGCCTCTGCGCAGGTGCTTTCCGTTCGTCAAAGCAAAAACACCCAGGGCGACTGGCTGAATCCGCAGATCATGCTGCTGACCACCCGCTCGGGCCAGCGTATCGACGTCGAGGTACAGACGGACGGCGCCTACGCTTATGATATCCAGTGCCAGGTTGTCGGCGAGAACGGCACCGTCAGCCTGCCCGATCCGTCGGCCGTCGTAAAGCGTGCCGGTGCGCAATGCAGTTTCCCGATCATGACCGACTGGTCGCAGCGTTTCATCGAGGCGTATGACATTGAATTCGGCGCCTGGGCCAAAGCCCTGCTGAACGGCGAACCGGACGGTCCGTCCTCGTGGGACGGCTATGTCGCCTGCGTCACCGGTGACGCGCTTATCCTCTCCCGCCAGACTGGCAAGCCCGAGCCGATCGAACTGATGGAAAAACCGTCTATCTACTAAATTATCTTGCCCCATTCTCTTCTCATAAGAAATGCCCTGTGTATCCTCGTACACAGGGCATTTCTGCATTTTTCAATTCCAATATTATCGAACGATTTCGATTTGTTTTCCCCGTCTATCTTGACAAAACCGCCGTTTTGCGGTACGATAAAGCCAGAATTCAAAATCACCCTAAGGATTACTTCCTTTTGTTTGACGAGATACACATCTCACAGGCGCAGGTATCCCGTTTGGAAAAGGGCGCACTGGAGCATATCCGCAAGCAAATTTAACAAATTGAGAATGGATCATGGAGGATAGAGAATGAAAGAAGCCGCCCGAAGGGCGGTTATTGAATAAACGCGCTTTGCGCGTTACCGAAATTCTCAATTTTCAATTCTCCATTCTCAATGAAAGAAAAAACAGCAAGTCCAACTGAACTTGCTGTTTTTCTTTACGCTGCCTGACTTTCGCCGGAGGCATAATCAATTTCCACGCCCGGCTGGACGTTATAGCAGTACACGTTAAAGCAAATGCCTTCGCCGTCATCCTCGACCGACCACGCCTCCATCTGCACGCCCGAGGCGACAAGATTGCTGCCCTCAAACACCGGCGTGACCCGATAGAGCACATGGTTGCCGGTTTCCTTCACATAGTCAGCGACCATATTCTCAAACGGCAGCATACCCTCGATATTGAGGTATCGCGTGCCGGTGATCAGGTTCTGCTTGTTGGCATTCTCGTCGGTAAGCTGCCAGCCGATCAGGTGACAGCGGTTATACAGATATTTGCCGTCCACGCAGTCATACTTGACGGTATGCCATCCGGTTGGCTTGACCTGACCGATTGAACCGCGTTTTTCTCCATCTGCGGGCATCAGCTCCTGTCCGACATTGGCGTATGCCGTGCCGCACCGTTCGAGATAATCCAAATCCGAATATTCCTCAAACGCTTCGGTCTCCTGCTTGTCTGCGTCGGTGAAGGACGGCTGGTTGCCATCGATCTCGACATAAGCAGAATCCGAGTAGGCGGGCAGCTCGTCCATCGAAACCATACTGCTCGACGGCATGGGCAGTGCACAGCCGGAAAGCAGCAAGCTGAGCACGAATACAATCGGCGCAAACGCGCGGGTCAATTTTCGCATTTAACAAATACTTCCTCTGTTATTTTTTCATGTGAGGAACCGGCAAATTCGGTCTCGCTCTGCTTTGTCCATCCGGTTCCCGGCAGGGTGAAATACCGGTCGGCGGGATAGACACGATTCCAGTGATATAATATCACCTGCTGCACCCTGTTTAAGTATGGTGCAGGATTGTGCACCTCAGCGAAGCAGTAATCGTCCTCTTCCGCCCGCTCGAGGCAATCCTCAGCGATGCAAAGCCGTACTGCCGTATCCTCTCCGAACAGCTTTGCGGTGTACGGACTTATCCACAGCCTGTGCATACCGCAGTGCATAAGAATGCGCTCATTCAGCACACGATCGCGGCTCTGTCGGCGATGGTTGAAGGCCAGGCCGCCTTTATCATCCACACATAAGATCAGCTTCATAGAGTTCTCCCTTCATCGGGTATCGGATGCACTGTTGACCGGCGCAACGCTGTATGTAATGCGTCCTGCCGAAATACCCTGCCGTCCGATATACGAGCACAGCGCTTCGGTCAGTCTCGGGGTTGCCTTGCTGTGATGCAGCCGCACGACTACCACGCCGGACGTGGAGGCGAAATACTGTACGGTCTGCGTATACGCTTCCGCCGCATTTTTCTCGGCATCGCCGCTGTCCAGACCGGCATCCCACAGGCGGTAGCCTGCACCGATGAGCACGCTGCGCTGTGCTTCGGTGAGCGCGTCGCTGCCGCTCTGGTTGGCGGCTATGCGGGCTGCAACACCGGTCAACAGCGTCAGGCGTTCGTTCGCAGCAGCAAGATCCGCCAGCATGTCGGCTCCGTCGGTTTTGCTGTCCGCCTGCAGCAGAAAGGCGACCGTATGTCCCTCCGCTGCGATTCGGCGAACCAGATCATCGTCCCATTTGGAGGTATCCGTCGGCAGGAAGAATGCCGCCTGCCTGCCTGCGTCATGCAGATTGTCCAGAACAGCCGCCGTGTTTTCGTTCGGCGCGCCGTAATAGGCAAGATACACGCGGACCGGCTTTTTCGCCGGCTTTTCCTCTACCTTTGGTATTTCGATGGTATCATTGTCCACCGGCTTTGCCGGTGCGGGATTGGTATTCGTGTTATTGCTGCGGTCCGACCCGGAGGTACTGTCCTTGTAGTCGTCGATCGTGTTCTCAATCACCTTGGTATGCGCCGCAATAAATGCGGAGTCGCTCTGTGCCGAGCCGTCCGCGACACGCAGCACATTTTCCCCCTGCAGGGTCAGTGAAGAATAGGTAAAGCCGAACTTCGCACAGCACAGCTTGACCGGCACATAAACCGTTCCGTTCATCTCATACGCGGGTGTGGAATAGCTGTTCAGATTCTGGTCGTACACATAGCCTTCCGCAGTCGAAAAGCTGAGCGTTTCGCCGTTTGCGGAAAGATCGAGCACGCCGTCATTCTCCGAGGCTGACACGCCGAGCGTAGTAAACACACTGTACGGCACATAGGTTTCGCCGCCGAGACGCGCAGGCATGGTGCTCTCGTCGAGCGGCAGGATGGAGTCGTTTACCGCTGTCAGCGTCACCGCATGCGCCGGTGCAGGCAGAAACGTCAGCAGCAGCGCGGCACACAGCACACAGCTGATGATTTTTTTGATACGCACTCACTCCTTTCAGCAATTCGTACGAACATATTATACCAAAGCGCAGCGGGTTTGTCACCCTTTCTGCCGAAAAACACCTTGCGTTGTGAGAATCGAGTGCTATAATAAAAGAGTACAAATTCTTATACAGAAAGAGTGAAGCAACCATGCTGCAGATCACAACACAGCGCACTACTACTCCTAAAGCAAAGCCGGACGAAAGCAACCTCGGCTTTGGCGTTCATTATACCGATCACATGCTGATCATTGACCACGATGAAGAACAGGGCTGGCACGACGCCCGCATCGTACCGTATCAGCCGCTCGAGCTCGATCCCGCAGCGATGGTTTTCCATTACGCAATGGAGTCCTTTGAGGGTCTGAAGGCTTACCGCACCCCGGACGGCTCCATTCAGCTGTTCCGCCCGGACAAGAATGCACAGCGTATGATCAACACCAACCATCGTATGTGCCTGCCGAGCCTGCCGGTAGAGGATTTCGTTCAGGCTGTCAAGGCCATTGTTTCCTTCGATCAGGACTGGGTTCCGCACGCTGAGGGCACCAGCCTGTACATCCGTCCGTTTGTCATCGCTACCGAGCCGCATCTGGGCGTTCGCACCTCCCGCACCCACAAGTTCATCATCGTATGCTCTCCGGTCGGCGCTTACTACTCCACCGGCATCAACCCGGTTAAGATCTTCGTCGAGGATGAGTATACCCGTGCCTGCCCGGGCGGCACCGGCTTCACCAAGTGCGGCGGCAACTACGCTGCATCCCTGATCTCTCAGGTAAAGGCACACGAGCTGGGCTACGAGCAGACCCTGTGGCTGGACGGCGTTGAGCACAAGTACGTTGAGGAAGTCGGCTCCATGAACTGCTTCTTCAAGATTGACGGCACGGTCTATACCGCTCCGACCGTCGGCACCGTACTGCCGGGCGTTACCCGCATGAGCTGCATCGAGCTGCTCAAGCACTGGGGCATTCCGGTATCCGAGGAGCGCCTGCCGATCGCTGACGTTATGAAGGCTTCCCACGACGGCAAGCTGGAAGAGGTATTCGGCACCGGTACCGCTGCAGTTATCTCTCCGGTTGGCGAGCTGCGCTACGAGGGCGATGTTGCTCACATCAACAACGGTGAGATCGGTGAAGTTACCCACAAGCTGTACAACACCCTGACCGGCATCCAGTGGGGCAAGCTGCCGGATGAGCTGGGCTGGACTGTAAAGGTAGACTGAGTTATCCCGCGTAAGCAAAAAACCGAGGCGTAAAGCCTCGGTTTTTTTATTGCAGTAATTGAGAATTGAAAATGGAAGATGGAGAATTATCCCTGCGGGATACACCATCCTGCGTTTCATTTTCCATTCTCAATTCTCCATTTTCCATTCATGATATGGTTCGCCGCTCAGCGTTTTCCATGTAAAAACGCCGTTTTCGAGTGTCATATAGCCATGTGCGGTATCATTTTTCGGGATGGACACTGAACCCGGGTTCAGATACAGGTTTTCCCTGCCAAACGGCTCCCATGCCGGAATATGCGTATGTCCGTGCAGCAGCACATCGCCCTTACGCAGCGGCGGCGGTGTTTTCGTGTTGAATTGATGTCCGTGCGTGACATACACCAGCCGCTCCCCTGCCGGCAGGACGGCATAGTCCGCGAGGATTGGGAACGCGAGCACCATCTGATCAACCTCGGTGTCGCAGTTGCCGCGTACGCAGAGGATTGTATCTGCCATGCCGTTCAGCATGGCAATCACCTTCTTGGGCGCGTAATCGCGCGGCAGATCGTTTCTCGGTCCGTGGTAAAGAATATCGCCGAGCAGCAGCAGACGCGCAGCCTGCTCGCGCTCGAACGCCTGCAGCAGCTGTTCGCAGTAGTACGCCGAGCCGTGAATATCGGATGCAATGAGAAATTTCATGCCGCGCCTCACTTTCCTGCCTGCTTTGGCACATCCACGATGGTGCCGCCGCCGACAACTACATCGCCGTCGTACAGCACCGCCGCCTGACCGATCGCTGCGGCTCTTTGCGGCTCATCAAACACCAGCTTGACACGGCCGTCCTCCATCGGAGAAACCGTCACCGGCTGCTCCGCATGGCGGTAGCGAATCTTCGCCTTGATATGAATCGGCTCGGTCAGCTCCGGAATCGAAATCCAGTTCATGTCATCTACGATCACTGTGTCCGAGAACAGCGCTGCCTCCGGTCCGACCGAAACCGTGTTCTTCTCCATATCCTTGCCGCAGACGTACACCGGCTCTCCCATCGCAAGACCGAGGCCGCGTCTCTGGCCGACGGTATAGCGGACAGCACCCTTGTGCTTTCCCACCGGCTTGCCGTCTAAATCAAGGAAATCGCCTGCCGGATAGTGCTTGCCCGTGTACTGCTCCATGAACTTGACGTAATCGCCGTCCGGCACAAAGCAAATATCCTGGCTGTCGTGCTTGCGTGCGTTGCAGAAGCTGAGCTGCTCCGCCAGCTCGCGGATCTCCGGCTTGTTGCGGTCGCCCAGCGGAAATTTGGTGTGCGCCAGCTGCCGCTGCGTCATCGTGTACAGCACATAGCTCTGGTCCTTGCCCGCGTCCACGCCCTTTTTGAGCAGCCAGCGGCCGGTCTGTTCATCCTGCTCAATGCGGGCATAGTGACCCGTGACAACGTAATACAGGCCGTGCTGCTCAGCAAAATCCAGCAGCTTGTCGAACTTCATAAATCGGTTGCAGTCAATACAGGGATTGGGCGTGCCGCCTGCCTCATAGGTGCGGACAAATTTACCGATGATCTTCTCCTGAAAATCCAGTGTAAAATCCAGTACCTCATACGGAATATCCAGCTGAAATGCGACCTCACTTGCGTCCTCGATATCCTTTTCCGAACAGCAGGTGCGGAAATTACATGCGCCGAGATCCTCGTTGCGGTACAGCCGCATGGTCGTGCCCATGCAGCGAAAGTCCGCCTGCCGCATCAGGTAAGCCGCGATCGAGCTGTCTACGCCGCCGCTCATCGCAATGAGTGCGGTCTTCTGTTCTGCGTTCTGCATCTGTGCCGTCCTCTCTTTCGATATATTAAGTGGTAAGTAAAATTTTTATCAGATAGCAAAAAACTCCGAAAACCATGTGGTTTTCAGAGTTTTTGTGGTCGAGGTGACAGGATTTGAACCTGCGGCCTCTTCGTCCCGAACGAAGCGCTCTACCAAGCTGAGCCACACCTCGAAATCAAGCTGCCAACGCTTTTCCGTGACAGCTTTATTAGTATATCGCAGAAATCGCTTTCTGTCAACACTTTTTTGAAATTTTCCTTAAATTTTCTCGAGCAGCTTTGCCACCAGACGGCGCAGCTCTGCGCCGCGGCGCTCGGCAGTCTCGTTGACCTCAGCGCCCGAGAGCGGCTGCATAAGCACGCCCGCCGCCATATTGGTGATCATGGCAATACCGACGAGCGGCAGACCGCAGTGCGCGGCTGCAATGACCTCGAACACGGTGGACATGCCGACCGCATCCGCGCCGAGCGTGCGGAACGCGCGGATCTCCGCCGGGGTCTCGAACTGCGGGCCGTTCACGCCGATGTATACGCCGCGGCGCAGCACCGTGCCGCACTGTTCCGCCGCCGTGAGCGCCTTTTCGCGCAGCGCCGGTGCGTAGGCGAACGTCATGTCCGGGAAGCGCGTGCCGAGAGAGGCGTCATTCGCGCCGGTCAGCGGACTCTTTCCCGTCAGGTTGATATGATCCTCGATCAGCATGAAATCGCCTACCTCGAAGCCGGTGTTGATGCCGCCCGAGGCATTCGTGACGACGAGCGCCTGAATGCCGAGCTCTCGCAGCACATAGACCGGATAGGCGATCTCGTCCGGCGCATAGCCCTCGTAGCCGTGCAGACGGCCCTGCATGCAGACAACGCGGCGGCCCGAGAGCGTGCCGCAGACCAGACGGCCTGCATGGTCGGGCGCGGTCGAGACACGGAAATGCGGGATATCGCCATACGGGATGCAGACCGGCTGCTCGATCTCCTCCGCGAGCGGGCCGAGGCCCGAGCCGAGGACGATGCCGATCTCCGGGATGAACGGCAGCTTTCCGCGCAGGAAATCCGCCGACTGCTTTACTTCATCATGTGTCAGCATGGTCTGTCCCTCCTTACAGGCGGCTCAGGATGCTGTCCGTGCGGCGCTGCACCTCAGCCTTTACCTTTTCGATGTCGATGGTCTTGAATTCGCCGTCGCGGTAGAGGACTTCGCCGTCCACCATGGTCATGCGGATGTCCGCGCCCTGCGCGGCATAGACCACGTTGCACGCCGCGCTGGTCATCGGGGTGAACTGCGG
>OLOG01001014.1_pt1 | contig 19931 bp, 16 predicted proteins | sample 1672351 | NCBI WGS metagenome assembly OLOG01 (sample SAMEA3136674, study PRJEB25190) | human gut metagenome | biome: human gut; feature: human-associated habitat; material: faeces | place: Austria | collected 2013 | reverse complement strand
GTGGTCACAGCCTTGATTAAGGAAATTGAAATTTACAGGAATGACGAGTCTGAATATCCGCTAAAGCGGATTGGTCTGAATTTTCCGGTGTTCAAGGATGGCGGGGAAGTTACGGAGCTTTTGTGGGACAAAGGGAATACCGTTGACAGAAGCGCCGTTGTCGAAGGGCAGGCCGTAGTGGTGGCCGTCGACGGTGGAGTCGGCCAGCTTGCCGCCGGAGAACTGATCCCAATCCAGGCCGGCGTCGGTCAGGTCGGTGTAGATGCCGGGGAAGTTGGCGACCATCTTGTGGTAAGAGTAATCCTGCATCAGGAAGATGTCGGGCAGGGTGCTGTAATCCTCGCTGGTGGCAGCGGTGATGAGCTTGGTCTCGATGTCGTTGTAGACGTTCTCTTCAATGTTCAGCTTGAAGTTGGGGTGATCCTTCTGGTAGAGGGCCTCCGCCTGCTTCAGGGCGTAGATGTTGAAGTTGGGGTCCCAGGCCCAGACGGTCAGGGTCTCGTCGCCGTCTGCGGTGGTGGTCTCAGCTTCGCTCTCGGCGACGCTCTCAGTGGGGGTGGACTCGGCAGGGGTGGAGGCAGCGGAGCTGCTGGCGCTGCTGCCGCAGCCGGCGAGCATGGAAGCCGTGAGGGCGGCTGCCATAAGGGCTGCTACATTCTTCTTTTTCATGGATTTGTCCTCCTTAAAAATATTGTTTCTCCATCTTTTATAAAATACGGTCCGCAGGCGCGGCCCATAAATTATCGGGTTTTACTCTGCATCGTCGACCCAGCGCATCTCACGCGGGGCCAGGGTCAGCTCACTGATAAGCTTGCCCTTGATGTACAGGTCGGTCTTTTGCTCGGACTCCGAGTTGTTGATGACGGCAATGCGCTTCGTTTCGGGGAATACCGTCACCTCGGTATCCACATTGGTCACGTAGTAGTGCTTCATCTCCTCCGGCATACCGGCGGCGTAGTAGATGGCCCGCAGCAAAATGCGGCAGTTCTGGGGGGAGTAGGGCAGGCCCGCGAAGTAAACGCTGTGGCCCTTGCCGTACTCGTTCACCACCAGCTGGCTGTACTCGCCGTCCTGCGCCAGGATCTGGTAATGCTTGCCCTGGGCGTAGATGCGGGACGTACCCTCGCCAAAGTCGATCTTGCCGGTAAAGGATTCATCTTCGAGGATGAAGTGGTGGGGATCGCAGGTGTTGTATTTGTCGGTACTCAGGGAGAAGCCCATCTCGCGGTCAACGCCCATCACATCGGACAGCTGGAAGTATCGGCCCTGGTGCTGGCAGGCGGTGGGCTCGCCCACACCGATGAAGCCGCCGCCCTCGTCCACAAACTTGCGGATAGCGGTCACGACCTTCTCGTCGATCCAGTTCTCGGCGCCGCTGAAGGCGGTGTAGGCATCGCCTACATTGATGATAACGCCGATGTCCTTGGGGATGCCGCTGCGGACATCATCAAAGTTGATGAACTCCACATCAAAAGGCATGCCGCTCAGACATTCCAGCACGCCCTCGGCCGAGTAGGTCTCGCGGTGGTAAATGGAGTGGTGCACCTGGTTGCTCATCCACTTGCGCTGGTGGCCCCAGCAGTTCAGGATAGCCACTTTGAACGGTGCCACGTAGGACTTTGTGCCCTGCATGTTCTCGTGGATCTGGCGGAACTCGCCTACCACGTTCTGGATTTCGTCGATAAAGCCGGGCCAGTTGCTAGCCAGTTTCAGGTAACCGCCGTAGCCGATGCGGTCCAGCGGGCTGCGCAGCACCGCGCGGCGGGCTTTCAGCCAGTTGGTGCGGGCCTCGCCGATGGGATCGCCGCCCGGGCAGAACACATCGGGGAAGAAGTAGGGCAGCAAGCGGCCCTCAGTGTACTTGACGCCCTCAATGTCGGAGATCATGCGCAGCGTAACGCCGCTGCCCACGGAACCAACCACGGCGTCCAGTCCAATAGACTTGAAGTACTTGCCGTAAGGCTCGGTGCCGATCCAGTGGTCGCCCAGGAACATCATGGCCTCTTTGCCGTAGGAGTGGACGATGTCCACCAGCTCCTTGGCCAGGGCGCAGACTTCCTGCTGCTGGAACTCGATAAAATCTTTAAATTCCTTGCTGGGCACGCGGAACATCGTGTTGTGGTAGCCCTGGTCCACAATGAACTCAGGGCGGAACTTGTACCCGGCCCATTTCTCGAACTTTTCCAAAATGTAGGGGCTGACGCTGGCGCTGTAGCCGAACCACTCCACGAACTTTTCGCGCTTCTGGTCATCAAACGTCAGCGTGAACTGGTGGAAGAAGGTGGTAAAGCGTACCACATCGATATGGGGGTTTGCCTCGCACCAGCGGCGCAGCTTTTCTTTTACGTAAGCCTGCGTTTTGGGCTGGCGCACATCGTAGGTCAACTGGTGGGGCGTGTCCTTCCAATCATTGGTCAGGAAGTTATACATATGTACGGGGTCCCAGATCAGGAACGCCAAAAAGCTGACAGTGTACTCGTGGTAGGGGATAGTCTCGATCTCCACTTCGCCGGCGGCCTCGTCAAAGGACCACTTGTCGGTGGGCACGACCTCGCCGGTCGTGCGGTCGATGACCTCCCACCAGCGCTTGGGGTCATCCAGCGTGTTGACTTTCAACTGCTGGGTGTGGAACCCGTCCATCAAATGGATGCGCAGTGTGGTGCTGCGGGCGGTGTGCCGGTCGCTGATGAGGTACTCCTGCTGGATCTCGTCTGGGTTTGCCTCGGCCCAGGCATTATCTTTGCGGGTGGTGTAATAGGTGGCGTATTTCTTGGCGGGGTCCTGCAAAAGGGCGTCCGGCATCTCGGTGCCGTCGCAGTCACGCAGGGCGTCGGCCCCCAGTAATGCTTTCAGCCGCAGGGTCTCCTCCACAACATCGGCATCAGTGGGCAATGTTAATCTTCCGGTCTGCTCCATTTCCCCGTTTCCTTCCTCTCACAAAGGGCGCCTCTGCAGCACCCTGTCTTTCTTGACGGTATCATCATACCCTGTTTTAGGGCAAAGAAACAGATACTTTTTTGAGCAGTATTTTAGAAATCTTGCTATTTTTGTGCTGCTTTTAGTTTTTTTGTGGCAGTGCCCGAAAAGTTGCACAAAATATCGATGCAGTCTTTGTACGGTTTGACAAAATTCGCTTTATATGTCATAATTTTGTAACTTTTTGTAAAATCGTCCCACAAATCTGCACTTATGTTACGCGCCGTGCCTTGCCAATCGACGTAGGAATGAGTATAATAAGGGCAAAAAACGATATACGTCTTTAGAATCAAGCGAAATCTTGCACTTGACTTTAGATAAATTGTTGTTTAAGCACTAAAGCTTTGCAAAATTCAGAAAGGAGTGCCCGGCAGTGAATACACGGTACGATCTGAACATGGAGGTCCCCCCGCGGGAGGCGGTGCGCCTTTTGTACATCAGCAAAAGCCGCTTCGGCGGAGACTGGCGCAGCGTGCCACACACCCACGCCTGCACCGAGATGTTCTACTGCGTCAGCGGCCGCGGGCAGTTCAACATCGAGGGCAAGCTGTTCGATGTGGCGCCGGACGACCTCATCATCGTCAATCCCCGCGTACAGCATACCGAGCTGAGCTACCAGACCTACCCGCTGGAGTACATCGTACTGGGCATCGACGGCGCGGAGTTCCTTTTTAATGAGAAGGACCTGGGCTACACGATGCTCTCCTGCGGCATGATGCGGGAGGAACTGCTGTTTTTGATGCGGATGCTTCTGCGGGAGATCGACAGCCGCGCCGACGGCTGCGAGATGGTCTGCCAGGACATTCTGGAAGTGCTGCTGGTCAAGATCGTGCGGGAGGCTGCCGTGTCAATGCGCATCGTGCAGCCGCCGTCCAAGAGCAAGGAGTGTGCCGCCGCCAAACGGTACATTGACGAAAATTTCAGTGAGAACATCACGCTGGACAAGCTGGCCGAGATCACCCACGTAAACAAATACTACCTTTCCCACACTTTCCAGCGGGAGTACAACACCTCGCCCATCAACTACCTGCTCAACCGCCGCATTACCGAAAGCAAGGCCCTGCTGACCAGCACCGACTTTAGTCTGACTCAGATCAGCGAGCAGATGGGTTTCAGCTCGCCTGCCTACTTTTCCCAAAGCTTCCGCCGCTTTACCGGCCAAAGCCCGCTGGAATACCGCCGCAAAAACCAGCCTGGCAAAAAGTAACACCCAAACCTTATAAAAGCAAAACACCGCCGCCCCGGCAGGCAAACCGGGGCGGCGGCAATTTGTTTAATAGCATCCACATAAACCGCCAGCCTGTGGCCGAAATCATTGGTGCCGCCGATGCCTTAGTTGCGGGCTGCGGTCGTTCCTGCATGATTGTTAAGGCAATACTGCTTAAGCCGTCAGGCGGGAATTGTGCGGTGTTGCCCTAAGAGTCTCCAAGGGCTGCCAACTCCTTGGCCTCCTCTGGAAGGTGACTCCCGCCGCAGCGGGTAGGGGAGAGAACCTTCGGGCTAATAAGCGCTAAAGGCACTGTCTCTCCCTCCAGCCCTTCGGGCCGCCCCTATACTAACTGCCTAACAAAAACTGCCCACGCGGGAAATTCTCCGTGTGGGCGGTTTGCTTTATAAAATCACTCGATGACCAGCAGCAGGCTCATCTTGAACTTGCCCTGCGGGGTGACGCTGTGCAGGCCGTTCTTGTCAAAACGGAAGCTCTCGCCAGCGTTCAGCTCGTAGTCCCTGCCCTCGTAACCGATGATGGCCTTGCCCTCCAGGGCGGTCAGGATAGCGTTGCCGGGGGCGCGGTGCGGGGTCAGGCCGGTACCCTCGTCAAAGGCCATCAGCACAAACTTCATGTTGTCAGCATGCACAATGTCCAGGTTGGCGATGCTGCCTTCCTCGTAGGAGATCAGGTCTTTCAGGGCGGTGGGCTGGCCCGCTTTGATGATGTTGTTCATGGTAAATTGCTCCTTTTTTAAAATGATTTCGGTGTAGATCATGCCGGCGCCGTCGCTGTCGGCCAGGGTGCCGCACAGCGTTTTGGAGGGCAGTACCAGCAGTTCATCGGGGGCAAGGGGTACGTGGCGGGCCTCTGCGCCCAGCACAAAGCACCCGCTGCCCTCAGCCCCCAGGTACAGGGTGGTACAATCATAGCTTTCCGGGGTGATGGAGGTGCCGGCGCCCATTGAAAACCAGGTCACAGGCACTTCCGCACCCAGGCGGGCCGGGCGTGAGATGGTCATGGCCTCCCGGATGGGACGCATTTGCGCGATGGTAAAGGGGGTGTTGTTCATACAGCGTCTCCTCGCAGGGCCGGGGGTACAATGCCGCGGATCGAGCGGCCCTCATACTTCAACTCATCCACGATCACCTGCACATCGAACGAGTAGGAGATGTTCTCCTCGTTCAGAATATCAGCAGCCGGGCTTCGTCTGCCACACTCATAGCATGGGTCGGATAGCGGGTATTTATGATGGCGCTGATCCCTTCTTCGCGGGCCAAGCGCTTTATCATATCCAGTATAAGGATTTGATTGTGGAAGTCAAGCCCTGTTTCTGTCTCGTCCCGGAACAGGTTCGGATACAGCCCTGAACACCTCTTGCGACCGTACATCGGAATAACCCGCGTTTCCTGCACGGTATTTCAGGTGGTCCTCCGCACTGCCAAACTCAAACCAGCAGCGGCACTGCAGGTCCTCCGGCAGGGCAGGGAAGGGCTTGTCTTCCAGGCTGTCGGCCATCTGGCGGCGCATGCTGCCGTAGGTCAGCGCCTTGCCGGCGGCGATAAAGTAGGGCTTGATGGCGTCGTCATCGCACCACATGATCTTTTTCAGCGTGCCGCCCTTGGACCAGTACAGGCTCTTGATGGCCAGGTACAAAAACGGAACCATGATGCGGCGGGTGCCTTTGCCGATTTGCGCGAACTGCCCGCCGTCAAAAAATACGTGCTCCACCGGCAGGTGGGTGGTGGTCAAAAAGTCCATGGCCAAATCAGCACCAATGGAAGACGCCACCACCAGCGCCAGCCTGGTTACACCCTGTGTTTTAGAAACGCTTCGACCTGCCGTACCTCGTCCTGCTTGCCTTGGTAAACCTGCCCGGCGCAGTAGACGGTCTGCAGCATCGTTTCCGGTACGCCGGAAAGGTTGATCGTTTCACTCATGGGGAAGCCCCTCTCCTTTTAGATTCTGCGGGATCGGCCGCGGGTTAGAAGATGCTAACCAAAGCCGTGTAAAAATGCCGCCCTCACGGCAGCCGCTTTATTATACGAAAGAAGAATCGCTCTGGCTTTATTGTAGCCGTGCTGTCCCGCCTTGTCAAGCCGCGCGGGGCCGGATGGAGACTTACAGCGCAGAAAAGGTTGCATTTTTGCGTTTCCTGCGGCACATTGGTTATAACTCGCTGACTGCAAAGGCGGAAAATACCCCTGTGCGGGATTCCACGCCTGAATCGCTGATGGATCAAATAGAAATCACCACTAAAGGTGCCCGCAGAAATTGCAGTAGCCTCTTTTTGTATGGGCTTGTGTCAGGGCATGCCTTGCGTTATAATCAAAAGCAAGATAGATTGTTAAGGGTGGATTCCATGAACCGCACGGCCGATGATTTACTGGACGCCCTGGCGTGCCGGGGTTCCGCAGCGGCAACCCGCTGCATATCCTGATCGCCATTTTGGTCTACGGCGTGTTCGCCATCTTTGCGCTGGCGGTGGGACTGGCTTCCTTCAGCTCCTTCTCCAACTTTGTGGTGGGGGCCACAGTCCTTCTGGGGCCGGTGGGGTGCTATCTTTTTGCCTTTGGCCTGTTTAATATCCGCACCCGGTGTACGCTGGTGCAGCGGTTTCGCCATACGAAGCAATATCCTTTTTACTGCGTCTGCGTCATGCTCAGCTGGCTGCTGCTCTGCTTTTTTTGTAATGTTCCTGGGCGTAGGCGTATTCGACAGCAAAAAGTAAAGGCAGTGTAAGAAAAGCCGAGGTGATTGGTTTGCAGGACAGCCGATGGTTCCGCATCGTGTATACTTTGCTGGACACGGGCAAGTGCACCGCGTCGGAGTTGGCGGAAAAGCTGGAAGTCTCGGTGCGGACGATTTACCGGGACCTGGACGCCCTCAGCGCGGCGGGCATCCCGGTGTATGCCACGCAAGGCAAGGGTGGCGGGGTCTCCCTCCTGCCGGAGTACGTGTTGGATAACGTACTGTTATCTGGCGAGGAAAAAGAGAAAATCCTGATGGCTTTGCAGGATTTATCCGTAGCCGATGAAACGGCAGGGGAATTGCTTGTAAAATTGGGAGCACTGTTCCAGACCCGGGCCGCGGATTGGATAGAAGTCGACTTTTCGGACTGGAAAAAGAGCGCACGGGATCAGGATGGGTTCAACGCCATCAAAACAGCAATTTTCAAGAAAGTTCTGGTTACTTTTTCCTATTTTGGCAGCAGCGGCGGCTATACGCAACGGACGGTCGAGCCGCTGAAGCTGGTTTTCAAAGGCAAGGATTGGTATTTATACGGATTTTGCCGGTTGCGGAAGGATTTCCGCTTTTTTAAGCTGACCCGTATCAAGGGCCTTGCCATTGGGAAAGAAACTTTTATGCGGGATGTTCCCACTGATTTGCCGGTTAAAGCACCTCTTCACGCCGAAGATTTAGTTGCTGTAAGCTTAAAGTTTACGCCCGAAGCCGCCTTCCGCGTGTATGATGAATTTACCGATGCCGTCACCACAGACGCACAGGGAAACTTGTATGTATCTGTCACTTTGCCCGATCATGGCGTGCTGTTCAGTTATCTGCTGTCCTTCGGCGACAGTGTGGAGGTGCTGGAGCCTGCCAGCGTGCGGGAGCAGGTAAAGGAAAAGCTTATTTCTATGCTGCACATCTATAAAACTTGACAGTTGTTGTCAGGTATAAAGTGGTATGCTGTCTGCGAAAGGATGGTGTACTTCATGAAATATGAGTGGCGAAAACAGGGCAAGGCTCTTTACGGGGCCGGGATGGCCCCAGCCCTGAAAACTGTCCCCGCGCAAAATTACATCAAGATAGACGGCAGGGGAGACCCGAACGGGGCCGATTTCTCCAACCGCGTGGGTGCGTTGTACGCTTTGGCGTATGCGGTCAAAGCGGCCTATAAAGCGGCGTCTTTGCAACAAGAAATCGACGACTTCGCCGTCTGCCCGCTGGAGGGTGTCTGGGCACAAATCAGTGGGGATGATTTGGAAAAAGACAAGCTGGAATACACCCTGATGATCCGTCAGCCGGATTTTATCAGCGGGGAGCTGGTACGGCAGGCGCAGGAACAGGTGCAGCGCAAAAAGCCAAATCCTCTGTTGGGAGAAATCACCTTTGGTGCGATGCAGGACGGGCTGTGCGTAGAAATCCTCCACATCGGTTCCTATGACGATGAGCCCGCCTCGTTTGCAAAGATGGCCCCGTTCGCGGCGGCGCACGGCCTGCGGCGAACGGGAGATTATCACCGCGAGATCTACCTGAGCAATGCCAACCGCGTGGAACCCTGCAGGCGAAAAACAATCTTACGCTGCCCGGTCGAGCCCGTTTCTCCGGGCAGCATGGAAAAATAGCAGACAAAACGGCATGGCTTCGGCTGTGCCGTTTCTTTCGTTTGTGGGCTGGCAGGGCTGATTGGCCTGCTTTGCGCGGGCAGCTAGAGCAATTTGAACATATGTCTGTCGTCAGCCTGATCTTCGGCGGCATCTGTGCCATCGCTACCCGGAAACAGAAATAAACGCATAGAAACGGCAAAAAGGCGTCGGCCATGGTATTTGCACTATGGCTGACGTCTTTTTACATTTTGTATTATATTTTATAAATATAATACTTTGTTCTGTATTTTTAATTGTTACTGCTTATCTTTTTCCTGAAACACCTTATTTAAAAGGTACACCCCCAGCACCAGCACACCCAGGACCAGGAAAATCCCCACCATCCCGGCGCACAGCATGGTCAGCGTGGTGGGCAATAATGCAAACGACATAATCGTACCTCCTTACACGTACCCGTTCATCAGGGTCAGAATCAACCCGCCGGCAATGACCGACGCGATCTGGCCCGAAACATTTACGCTGATGGAATACATCAGCAGGAAATTCTGGTTATCCTCGGCCAGGCCCATCTGGTTGACCACACGGCCGCTCATCGGGAAGGCCGAGATGCCCGCCGCGCCGATCATGGGGTTGATTTTTTTGCCTTCGGGCAAAAACAGGTTCAGCAGCTTGGCAAACAGCACGCCGCCCACCGTGTCGAACACAAAGGCCACCAGGCCCAACGCCAAAATCAGCAGCGTATCAGGCTGCACAAATTTGTCTGCCGTCATCTGCCCGGCCACCGTCAGGCCCAGCACGATGGTAATAAGGTTGGCCAGTACGTTCTGCGCAGTCTCGGACAGAGCGTTCAGCACGCCGCACTCTCGCAGCAGGTTACCGAACATCAAAAAGCCCACCAGCGCCACACTGGCCGGGGCCACCAGCCCCGCCAGCACCGTGACCACGATAGGGAACAAAATCTTCGTGGTCTTGCTTACGCTTCCTTTTTTATAAGGCATGCGGATGAGCCGCTCTTTTCTGGTAGTACACAGTTTAATGACCGGCGGCTGTACAATGGGCACCAGCGCCATATAGCTGTAGGCTGCCACCATGATGGCCCCCAGGTACTTGCTGCCCAGGCTGTTCGCCACAAAGATGGCCGTCGGGCCGTCGGCCGCACCGATGACTGCGATGGACGCGGCGTCGGGCAGGTCAAAGAACAGCCCCGCCAGCACCAGCGTGATGAAGATGCCAAACTGTGCCGCCGCGCCAAACAGCATCAGCCAGGGCTTTTCCAGCAGCGGGCCAAAGTCGATCATCGCGCCGATGCCGATGAACAGCAGCAGCGGAAACAGTTCGTTGGACATGCCCGCCTCAAACAGCGCCGAGATCGGCCCCACGGTGTCCCCCTGGGTGATGGCACCCGACAGCGGCAGGTTGACAAGAATCGCGCCGAAGCCCATCGGCAGCAGAAGACTCGGTTCCATCTTTTTGACGATGGCCAGGTAGATCAGCAGCCCGCCGATCACCCACATGACCACCATCTGCCAGGTGAGGTTGCCGAAGTTGCTGAACAACCCGGCAAAAGTTTGTAAGATCTGCATACAGTACCTCCCAAATTCTGGGCGGCAGGGTATAAAAATAGAGACCCCTGCCGCAGAAAAACTGCGGCAAAAGTCTCAGTGTTTACAGTATGCTCCGGGGCCGTGCGGCCCGTGGTGACGAAGCGATACAGCGCGGCGGACCGCGTCCCTTACTCCCTTTTACCTTGCCCATAGTATAGCGGATGGCGGGCAAAATTGCAAGGAAATTTTTGCAAAAAACGCACAGACGCGGCAAAATGTTGCACAAGCAAAAAAGCTGTGTTATACTTTTATGGTAAAAAGCACAACGAAACCGAGGAACCTACCATGATTAAAATTGCCATTGTCGAGGACGAAGCCGCGGTACGCGACCAGCTGACCGACTATGTGCGCCGTTACACCCGCCAGTACGGCACCGAGTTTGAGGTAACCTGCTTTACCGACGGCGACGAAATACTGGAAAACTACTGTCCCGCCTTCGACATCATCTTTCTGGATGTGGAGATGAAGCGCCTCAACGGCATGGAGACCGCCCAGCGCATCCGCGAGCTGGACGACGATGTGCTGCTCATCTTCATCACCAACATGGCGCAGTATGCCATCAAGGGGTACTCGGTGGGGGCGCTGGATTACGTGCTCAAGCCCGTGCCGTACTTTGCGTTTTCGCAGCAGCTGCAAAAGGCGGTCAACCAGCTGGCCCGGCGGGCGCGGCATTACCTGGCAGTCCCGGTGGACGGTGGTATGCGCCGCCTGAACACCGCCGCCATCTATTATATGGAAAGTGACGGCCACAAGGTCTGCTTTTACACCGAGGATGGCGACTTCATCGTCCCCGGCGCGCTGAAAGCCTTTGAGGAAAAGCTGGCGAACCGCCCCTTTGCCCGCTGCAACAGCGGGTATCTGGTCAATCTGGCGCAGGTGCGCGGCGTGCAGCAAAGCGAAGTCCAGGTCGGGCCGCACACCTTACAGATCAGCCGCCCGCGGCGCAAGGCGTTTCTGGCCGCCCTGGCCGATTACATCGGGGGTGAGGGCGTATGACCGCAGTACCGGACATCCCACGCCTGTACACGGCCCTGGCCGAGTGCCTGGCTACTTTATTATATGCCCGGCAATTGACGCCGCGCTATTCGGCCAGACACAGCACCGTCAACAGCCTGATGTGGATGGCCGGGCTGGCAGTGTTTATGCAGCTGACCGGCTCGGTGCCGCTGGTGCTGTGGCTTCCCTGCATGGTGGCCGCCATCGGCTCGATGTATCTGTTTTTGTGGCGCACCTGCGAGACCACCCCGCTGGAAGCCGGGTATTACTGTGCCCGGGCGTTTATTTTGGCCGAGCTGGCCGCCAGCGTGGAGTGGCAGTTGCACTGTGCCCTGTGGCCCCAGCGCACCGGACGCGACCCGCTGGCCGTGCTGCTGCTTGTGCTGGTGTACGGTGCGCTGTTTGCCGCCGTATACTGGATGGAAAAGCAGCACAGCACCCAGCCCGCCAAGCTGCACATCTCGCCCTTTGGCATGCTGACGGCGGTCATCATGGCCATCACGGTTTTCGCCGTCAGCAATTTGAGCTTCGTCAATAACAACGAAGCCACGATGAGCATCCGCTATATCCGCACGCTGGTGGACCTGGCGGGCGTTCTGATTTTGACCGTCCAGCACGAGCAGCTGCGGGAAAGTGCCCTGCACAGCGAGCTGACCGCCATGGATGATGTACTGCGCCGCCAGTACGAGCAGTACCGCCAAAGCAAGGAAAACATCAAGCTCATCAACCGGCGCTACCATGAGTTAAAGGTGCAGATCGCCACCATCCGTGCCGAGCGCGACCAGGCCAAGCAGGATGCCGCCCTGGCCGCCATGGAAAGCGACATCCGCCGCTACGAGGCCGAGAACAAGACCGGCAACCCTGTGTTGGACACGCTGCTGACCGCCAAAAGCCTGTACTGCCAGCAACACGGCATCAACATGACCTGCGTGGCCGACGGCAAGCTGCTGGATTTTCTTTCCACCGGCGAGATTTGCACCATCGTGGGCACCGCGCTGGATAACGCCACTGAGAGTGTGGCCGCCGAGCCGGACCCGGAGAAGAAGCTGATCCGGGTAGCCATCTACGCGCAGAACGGCTTTGTGATGCTGCGGTTCGAGAACTACTGCGCCCAGCCCGTGGAGCTTGGCCCCGACGGCCTGCCCCTGCGCAGCGCCCACGGCGGCTATGACCTGAAAAGCGTCCGCGCCGCCGCCGAGGCCCACGGCGGCACTTTGACGTTGCATTGGGAGGATGAGTGGTTTACGCTAAGGGTACTGCTGCCGCAGAAATAAGCAGAATAGGGGAGAGGCCCTGCACCTCTCCCTTTTTTGCTGCCACAGCAACATGCACAAATGGGAGCGGCTTTGTTTTGTGCAACATCCACAGCAATTTTTGATACAATTTTGCAACTTTTACAGATTATGCTGTGAAAACGGCAGTTTGTGCAAAATGCAGCCACAAGAGATTCGCTTGTGATAGACTATTGCCAATGAAGCGAAAGCTCATCTTTGCGCAAAGGAAATTTATTATTTAAGAAATCAGGAGGTTATTATGAGAAGAATGCCTGTGGTACGGGGAACCGCAGCGGTTATGGCGTTTCTTACCTTAACAACTGTATCCGCCTCTACCCTAATGTTCACCTATTCCGGTGCCATCAACAAAGCACTGAATATCAACACAAGCAAGATCGTAGAGACCGACGACGCCAGTGCCGTGAACACTGCCTATTATGACAACGAGTTCGGCACCGACTACACCAACAAACAGGCCGCCCTGAAGGTAGAAATGGAAGTGGCTGAAGAAAACGTAGCCCAAGCCGAGGAGGGTACGGTTCTGCTTCGCAACGAAAACGCAGCCCTGCCGCTTGCCGACACAAGCCGTGTGACCATTTTCGGTAACGGTGCGGCTCATTCCACCATGGGCAAAAGCACGACTTCCAGCGTGGCGTCGATTCCTACTATGACCTTCGGCGCTGCTATGCAGAAAGTTTTTGGCGCGGATAATGTCAACACTACGCTGCTGGACAATGCTTACGCATCTCTGGGTGCCACCACTGCCACCGAGGTTGTGGAAGCTCCCATTTCTGACGTAGAAAAATATGCCAGCAGCTGGTCCGGCGATTACAACGATGCCGCCATTGCCGTATTTACCCGTCTGGGCGGCGAGAGCAACGATACCGCCATGTTTGGCAAGGACGGCTCTCACTTTCTGGGTCTGCAGGCCAACGAAAAAGACCTGATGTCCTATCTGAAAGCCCAGAAAGCCGCCGGTGTGTTCAAAAAGATCGTTGTCATCATCAATGCTGACCAGATGATGGAACTGGATTGGCTGGACGATTATGATGTCGATGCCTGCGTGCTGGCCGGCGTGCCCGGTGTTATCGGCTACGAGGGCGTTGCCAATGTGCTGGCCGGTAAGGTTTCCCCCAGCGGTCATCTGGTAGATACCTACGCTGCCAACTCGCTGTCTGCCCCTGCCACCACCTATGCCTGCGAGAATATGCAGTTGTGGGGCAATGTGGATTACGTCAACAGCAAGGCCACCGACCTTTCCAACGATGGAATCAACGTAGATTACTACACCATCTGCGCCGAGGGTATCTATGTGGGATACAAATACTACGAAACCCGCTATGAAGATGCGGTCATGGGCAGCGGGGATGCTTCCTCCTCCGTCGGCTCTTCCACCGGAAACGGTTGGAATTACGCCGATGAGGTTGTCTATCCCTTCGGTTATGGTCTGTCCTATACCGATTTCACCCAGACGCTCAAGGGTGTGACTTTCAACGCCGATACCGACAATTATGAGGTTGAGGTGGAAGTAACCAACACCGGCGATGTGGCCGGTAAGAGCGTAGTCGAAGTGTATGCCCAGACGCCCTACGGCGATTACGAGAAGCAGAACAGCATCGAAAAATCCGCCGTACAGGTTGTCGGTTTCGAAAAAACCGATACGCTGGAGCCCGGTCAGAGCCAGACCGTCACAGTCGAGTGTGAACGCTATATGCTGGCCAGCTATGACGCCAAGGGTGCGAAGGGTTATATCCTGAGTGCCGGTGACTACTACCTGTCCGTGGGCGATGATTCCCATGATGCACTGAACAACATTCTGGCCGCCAAGGGCTACACCACCGCCAATGGTATGACCGCAGACGGCGATGCCGCCAAGGTTTACAGCTGGAATCAGGCCGAACAGGACACCACCACCTATAAAATGTCCCGCGCAGATGACACCGTGGAGGTCACCAACCAGTTTGATAACGCCGACCTGAACTACTACGGTGTGGACTTTACCTACCTTTCCCGCAGCGATTGGTCCGGCACTTACCCCGCCAGCGTTGTCAGCATTGATGCCACCGATGAGATGATCGACGACCTGAACCTTGACTGGTATGAGACTCCTGCCGACGCCCCTGCGGTTTCGGACTTTACGCAGGGTGCCGACAACGGCCTCAAGTTCATCGATATGCGTCTGGTGGAATGGAACGATGATGAGCAGTGGGATGCTTTCCTCGATCAGCTGACCGTGGCGGATATGACCGCCCTGATGCCCGATACCTTTGGTGTGGCCGGGCTTGACAAGATCGGTATGCCTGCCCAGAAGCGTGCAGACGACTGTCTTGGTGTCGGTTCTACGATGATTGCCACCGGTGATAATTGCCTGAGCTGGGTGTCTGAGGTGATGACCGCCCGCACATGGAACCGCGACCGCATGGAGCGCAAGGGCAGTCTGATGGCAATTCAGGCCGCTTACGCCGGCGTCAACGAAGTCTGGTACGGCGGCGGCAACACGCACCGTACCCCGTTCAGCGGCCGTAACCAGCAGTATTACAGTGAGGATTCCAACTACGGTTACATGGTCGGCGCTGTTGAGGCTGCCGCCATGCAGGCCAACGGTGTCAACTATTGTGTCAAGCACTTTGCCATGAACGATCAGGAGTCCGGCCGTGAGAGCCTGAGCACCTTTGCCAACGAACAAACTGTCCGCGAAACGTATCTGCGTGCCTTTGAGGGTGCCTTTGTTGAGGGCGGCGCTCAGAGCGTAATGACCGCGTTCAACCGTATCGGCGTTGTCTATGCCGCTGTCAATGTGCCTCTGCTGAAGAATGTCCTGCGCGGTGAGTGGGGCTTCAAGGGTCACATCACTACCGACGGTTTCGCTAAGACCTCCACGTACAAGACCCACTATATGGAAATGATTACTGCCGGTGTTGACTTCCTCTGCTTGGATCCCGGCGAAACGGCCGCTGCCGTTACCGCTGCCATTGATGGTGGCGATGGCTACATTATGCAGCAGTTGCGCCGTGCCACCAAAGCCAATGTGTACGCTGCCAGCCGTTCGATTTCTGCCAACGGTCTGAGCAGTAACTCCATCGTTGTCAACATTGTCCCGTGGTGGGAGATGGTTTTGCTGGTGGTCACCGCCATCTGCGGCATTACTTTCATCGGCTGTACCGCAGCCTGTGTTGTGATGACCTACGGCAAAAAAAACAAGAAAGTGGAGGGCTGATTCCATGAGTAAAGTAAAAAGTTTCAGCGCAAAATCTTCGCTGGTCGGTGTCGTTTTATCTGCGGCAGCCCTGATTGGCTTTACCGTGTACGGCATGGTCTATGACTATTTTGACACGGTCGTTTTCCTGACTTTGGCACTGGGAATGGTCGGCATGGCCGCCTACGCATTGGTTGACCGCGCATGGAGCGAGTTGCTCAACCTCGCCGCCGTGGCCTGCATCACCTTTGGCATGGGCCTGTTCTTTCTCAACAGCTATCCTGTCTGGGCTGACCGGCTGAACAACATCTCGATGTATGGTTCCCGCGGTACGCTCCTGCCGGTCATTACCCTGCTGGTGCTGATGGTTGCCGCCATTGTGGTCGGCATTGTATCCTGCTTTACGCAGAAGGAGGGCAAAGCGAAATGAAAAACAATACTGCGCCCCGCAAGACGCTGACTGCTGTGCTGGCAGTCGCTATGGCGGCCGGGCTGACCGGCTGCGGCAGCTCGTTGGCTGCTAACACCAACAATTACTTCACCAATGTTTCCTCCATCCTGCACACCCTGCAGACAAACGGCAAGCAGCAGGCGGCTTCTTCCTCCACTGTCTCCAATGATGGCAGTCAGTTGGCGACCCCAACGGATTTCACCGTGGACGAAAGCGGAAACTACAGCTTTACCGGTGTAGAAAACGCAAAGTATTATCTGCTGTACTTCTGCGCCCCGGATGCCACCGGTGACAACGACAGCTTCATCTACACCAGCGAACCCATTGACGCCACCGAGAGCAACACCTACAGCGGCAAGTGCTCGGATGAATTTGATTATGCGTTCGGTTCCTATCTGGCTAAGGTCTACGCTTTCCCTGATCTGACCGATAAAGAGCACAGTATGTCTAAGGCCGCCACGGCGGAATATTCTTGCAGCGGAAATCAGAGCGCCCCTGAACTGAACTATTACTGGAATACCTTTGACGGCACGATGGGGATTCAGGTTGCCAATTTGGATGTTTATGAATTTGAAGCATACCCGGACAAGGTGGATATTACTTTCACCAACACCGAGAACAGTGCCGATGTTGTAACGCTGACGATGGAAAATGTCACCCCGGACAACAATCAGTTGGATACCGATGCTTTGACAGCCGGTGCAACCTATGATGTGACCGCTGTATCTACCAGCAATAGCGAATATGTGCTGAACCAGACGTCCGACACCACCAAAGTGGCCGAGGGGCTGCATCTGGGCGAGAGCAGCGTTATGACGGCCGGTTACAGTTACAGCGATGGCTTTGCCAACAACATCTTCAACTGGCCCCGCGTCTGCGAGAGCTTTGACTTGGAGAACGGCGGCGTAGCCGGCGTAGTCGACGCTGCTCCGGAGGTGGGCGGCGGCACATGCGACTTTGTCGCAACACCGGTTTCCTCCGGCGATGGCAACTATACTTATGACCTTATTGCCGGACTCTATACACGCAGCGGAAAATTGGAACTGAAAGCAGACGGCACCTTTACCGCCGAACTGGAAGGTTGGGGCCCTGTCAACTCCAGTGAGTATAGCGGAAGTTGGATCGATAACGGTAACGGCACCGCGACTCTCAGCTATGATCCCAGCACACTTGTTATCAAGTAATACGCAAAAAAATGTATAAAGCAATACCGCACAATTCCGAATTACGGTCTGCGCCTTGTTTCGATGGCTGCGGCCCTCGGAACTGCGCGGTATTGTGTTTTGTGTGAACAGGGAAGGATTTGTGCTATGCAACACAAAGAATTGATACAACAAATGACACTTTTGGAAAAGTGCGCACTGCTCAGCGGTGATACGGTTTTTACCACGCGAGCCTATTCTAAGCACGGTATCCCTGCCATTACCTTGTCGGACGGTCCTAACGGGGTGCGCAAGCAGGCCGGGGCAGCAGACCATCTGGGTCTGAACCCCAGCGTACCGGCCACCTGCTTTCCTCCGGCAGTTACGATAGCCTGCAGTTGGAATCCGGCCTTGGGCGAGGAAATCGGCAAAGCCATGGGGGAGGAAGCCGCCGCGCAGGAGGTGTCCGTGCTGCTGGGCCCCGGCCTGAACACCAAGCGCAGCCCGCTTTGTGGGCGCAACTTCGAGTATTTCTCGGAGGACCCGTATCTCTCCGGCAAGATGGCCGCGGGCTATGTGCGGGGCATCCAGTCCAACGGTATCTCTGCCTGCCCCAAGCATTTTGCCGTCAACAATCAAGAGCTGCGCCGCATGGCGTCAGACTCGGTAGTGGACGAGCGCACCCTGCGTGAACTCTACCTGACCGGCTTTGAAATCGTGGTCAAGGAAGCCGCCCCCAAGACGGTTATGTCCAGCTATAACCTCATCAACGGCACCTACGCCAACGAAAACGCCCATCTGCTGCAGGATATTCTGCGCAGGGATTGGGGCTTTAACGGGGCGGTCGTGACGGACTGGGGCGGTTCCAACGACCATGCCTTGGGCGTGAAGAACGGCTCTACACTGGAAATGCCCGCCCCCGGCGGGGACGCCGTGCGCGAGCTGTTGAAGGCTGTCGAGACCGGTAAAATTTCCGAATCTGATGTGGACGCCCGCCTGGACGAGCTGCTGACACTGGTACTGGACACCCACGCCGCCGTGGAAAACCACAGCCGCAGTTTTGACGCAGAGGCCCACCACGCACTGGTACGCCGTGCCGCCGCCGAAAGCATTGTACTGCTGAAAAACGAGGAGAACCTGTTGCCGCTGGCGGCGGGCACGAAAGTGGCCGTCATTGGCGACTTTGCCGAGACCCCGCGCTACCAGGGCGCAGGCTCCAGCGCGGTCAACTCCATCAAGGTAGATTCGCTGCTGGGCTGCTGGGCCGAAAGCGGGCTGGACCAGGTAGGATTTGCCGCCGGTTTCGACCGCCAGGGCAAACCCGACGCCGCCAAGCAGGCCGAAGCCGTGGCGCTGGCCCAAAAGGCTGACGTGGTGCTGCTCTGCATGGGCCTGGACGAGATCAAAGAGAGCGAGGGCCTGGACCGCAGCGATATGTGCGTAGCATCGAACCAAATCGAGCTGCTGCGTGCGCTGCAAAAGGTCAACCCCAACATTGTGGTGGTGCTCAGCGCCGGCGCATCGGTGGAGACCTCTTGGGCGAACCACTGCAAGGCGCTGGTCTACGGCGCTTTGGGCGGCCAGGCCGGGGCCGGGGCCATGCTGGATGTGCTGACCGGCAAGGTCAACCCCAGCGGCAAGCTGGCCGAGAGCTGGGCCAAGGCGTATTCGGATACCCCCGCCCGGGACAACTTTGCCGGCGACGGCCGCACCGTACAGTACCGCGAGGGGCTGTACGTGGGCTATCGCTACTACCAGACGGCCGGGGTCGCTCCCGCTTATCCGTTTGGGTTTGGCTTAAGCTACACCACCTTTGCCTATTCTGACGTAAAAGCCACGCCCCAGGGCGTAAGCCTGACCGTGACCAACACCGGCGACCGTGAGGGCGCCGAGATCGTGCAGGTCTACGTAGCCAAGCCTGATGCCAAGATCTTCCGCCCCGCGCAGGAGCTGAAAGGCTTTGCCAAGGTGCAGCTGGCGGCAGGGGAGAGCAAGCGGGTGACTGTTGCGCTGGATGACAAGGCGTTCCGCTACTGGAACACGCTCACCAACGCCTGGGAGGTCGAGGGCGGCAGCTATGAAGTCCGCGTCGGTGCTTCCTGCGAGGACATCCGCCTGACCGCTGTTGTTACTGTGGCCGGTACCGGTGCACCCAACCCCTACGAGGGCAAGAGCCTGCCGCACTACACAGGCGGCAAGGTGCAGAACGTGCCCGACGCCGAGTGGGAGACCCTGCTGGGCCGCCCCATCCCGGACGACACCGTAAAAATCGACCGCAACATGACCCTGGGCGAGCTGAACCACAGCCGCAGCCCGCTGTGCTGGCTGATCTGGCTGGTACTGCATACGATGCTGACCGCCAGCTACAAAAAAGGCCAGCCCAACCTGAACGTGATGTTCCAATACAACATGCCGCTGCGCGCCCTGGCCAAAATGACCAGCGGGGCCATCAGTATGGGCATGGTGGACGGCATCGTGCTGGAAGCCAAGGGCTTTTGGGTGATTGGCCTGGTCAAGGTCATTCTTGAGGCCATCAAAAACATAATTCTCAACGCGCAGCTGGAAAGCCGCCTGCGCAACAGTTGACGGAGGTGCAACATGCAATTCTGGAATAACTTCGCGGCCAAGCACCCCGCCGCTGCCAAGTGGGTGCGGGAGGGCGGCCTGTTCGTGGTCGTGTCCAACCTTATCACCGTTTTTAAGTATCTGCTGCTGCAGTTTTTGCCAAAGGCCTTTGCCAGCCTGCCGGTG
>OLOG01000994.1_pt1 | contig 20353 bp, 19 predicted proteins | sample 1672351 | NCBI WGS metagenome assembly OLOG01 (sample SAMEA3136674, study PRJEB25190) | human gut metagenome | biome: human gut; feature: human-associated habitat; material: faeces | place: Austria | collected 2013 | reverse complement strand
TAATTATTCCTTAAATCAGCACTTGATTTGATTGCTGGCATAAAAACACCTCCTTATTCCATAACAAAATTATACACAAATTTTGTTATGGAGTCAATGGATATACCATTAGTGTTAGCAGGATAAACACAACTATTCATATGTAGCTGACCGTGAGGTCGGGAACAGACTCGTTGGGTGATGTTCCCGGTGGGCTTTCACTGCTGCATACATAGCGGATCTATACTGTCCTTCATATTGTTCCAAAGTTCATGTACCACTTAAAGGCAGGAAATAAGATTTCATGATGGAAACGCAGGAGGACAGGCAATGGAAAGTTATTTGGTGATTATTGCTGTGCTGATTATCTTTTTCTGCATCAGGAGAAGAAGGCGAACAGCAGCGGTTGCGTGGCAGATACTAAATCGATGTATCGCATTTTTATCGTGGAAGATGATGAAATCATTGCAAGAACAGTAAAAAGTCATCTGGAAACGATGTCGGACGAATTGAGAAAGAGTACGATATTCCATTAGAAGAAGATTTAAGAAAGAATTTTTCGAGAATCCGATGATGGACCGGTTACGGAAGTTTTTACAAACTTTTACTTACGGGAGTGGAGAGGATAAAAATCGGACATACTAACAAAAAAGTTGGAGGTATGTCATGAAACCAAAGAATTACACGGATAAATCAGCGATGCTTGTAGGAACGGATGCAGATCCGGTTACCGCAGGACCAAAATATTTTGCGGAGAACACACCGGAACAGGAAAAAGAAAATGCAGAAATCCGGCAGAGCAGTATGTACAACGACAAAAACCGCGCACGCATAGATAACAACCAGTTTTTTGAAACGAGAAGTAATCCTTTGAGCAGCAAAGGGAATTGAGGATTTGCTTGACAAAGGTTCTGTCCGAACATCATAATGAATGATAGAGATATCATGTAAAACAGGACGGAGCATAGTATGAATCAGATTTGCAGGGACATTTTCCGGGCGATTCATGAGGGAAAGTGGTTGAAAATCGAATATCGGAACAAAGCGGATCAGATTACAAAATACTGGATTGGAATCCGTGATCTTGATCCGGCAAAACGTACCCTCAAAGTAGATGGTCTGCACCTCGGAATGTATACACTGGGGGAATATGACAAAATTTTTGTGGATTCCATCCTGTCCACGGAAGTCATTGAAGGAACGTACTGTCCGGAAAACAGGCAGCTGATCGAAGATATCGAGATGCATCCGGAATGTTATAAAACTATTTTTTCCAGCTCTGCAAATCTGAAAATACTAAATTATCTGGAACTGTGTAACCGCATGGATACGACACCTTACATCACCGATTATGATCTGATCCATTATATCGATGGGGATCGTGTGAAAAACGGACGGTATACACTTAACGATCAGCAGTTTCAGGAGGTCGTGTCAAATTTCCAGTATTCCCTGTCTCACGAAAAGAAAAAGAGCACCAATTTAAGAATTAAGAAACTGGCACTCAATGTATTGAGTATTCACACGGCGAAGGGGCTGTATGTTCTGGCATACCGGAACCTGAACCTTGATGTGAAAAACAGAGTGTTTCAGCCGGATGAAGATATCACAGTCTGCACACAGTTTGGCATTGACGGACAGACGGAAAATGCGCGTAAATTTCTGGATGCGGACGAGTACGAACTGCTGGAAGATTTTGAAAACAATCTGGAAAAAATCAAAGATGTGATTACCGGTCATGGCGGGCAAAAGCCGGTCGTAGATGATATGCCGTATGTGCTGGGGCTTGGGATGGATGTAGTGCTGAATCTGCATGACGAGTACAAAGCCATACTTGATATGTTTGAAAAGCAGCAGGTTACTTATCCAGTCAAAGCCTTCTTCGGGGAATTGTTAGAACGGTCGCGCCGCACCAAGGCGTATCCGATTGCACTGATCAATCAGAACATCAATCTGGATCAGCTGCTGGCAATCAACAACGCCATGAAATATCCGCTTGCCTACATACAGGGGCCACCGGGCACGGGAAAAACAAATACGATCATCAACACGATAGTAACGGCGTTTTTTAACAATACGACCGTTTTATTTGCGTCCTACAATAACGTTCCAATCGACAATGTATTTGAAAAACTGACACATCTTGAGTACCATGGACAGACCATTCCGTTTCCGGTACTGCGGCTTGGGAATATAGACAAAGTTAAAGCTGCGATCAGCTACATCAACCGCCTGCGCAATCAGGTGCAGACCGTAAAAATATATACATCCACGCTCGATAAGCGCAAGGATGACCGGGTTGACCGTGCAAAACGTCTTTCTGCGAGACTGAAAGAGTATGAGGAAATTCTGGATTTAAAGGAGCGGAAAGAGACACTTTCGCATCTGATGGAATATCAGGAACATATCAAAAATGCCATGAATCTGCTTCCGTTTCAGATGGACCTGCAGGGATACCAGATGCAGAGGCTCGATCAGAGAATCCACCAGATTGGCGAAATTTCCGATTCGGATGCACTGCAGCTTCTCGACCGCAACGAAGAAGAATTTTATCAGTATTTATTTTATACGTCTGCGCGTTATATCAAGACACTCGAAGAACCCAAATATCAGGAACTGCGGGAGATTTTAGATTCCGGAGAAAATCCAGAGACACAGGCGCTTGCATTCAACAAATACATGCAGAAATCCGAAAATGTAAAGAAGCTGCAGCGTGTTTTTCCGGTTATTATCACTACCTGCATATCGGCACATAAGATCGGGGAACCGGAGCCGCTGTTTGACATGACCATTATGGACGAGGCCAGCCAGTGCAATGTTGCGATCTCTCTTGTCCCGATTATCCGTGGAGAGAAACTGATGCTGGTGGGAGATCCGCAGCAGCTGAATCCGGTTATTCTGCTCGGAGAACTGATCAACCGCAAGCTGCGACGGCGGTATCATGTGGCAGAGGAATATGATTACAGAAAGAATTCAATTTATAAAACGTATCTGGCATGTGATGCGGTGAGTGATGAAGTGCTTTTGCGCAGCCATTACCGCTGCAACAGAGAAATTATTGGATTTAACAATAAAAAATATTACAATTCCAAACTGCAGATCTGTTCAAAAAGCAAAGAGCCGGAGCCGCTTGTCTATGTAGATGTAAAAAGCGATCGTGCCGGGATCAAAAATACATCTCCGGCGGAAGCAGACGAGGTCATTGCATACGCGAAGCAGAACACGGACAAAAGTATCGCGGTGATCACACCGTTTGTAAACCAGCGGGCACTGATCGAGCAGGCGATCAAAGAAAACAACCTCGAAAATTTAGTCTGTGGAACGGTGCATGCTTTTCAGGGAGATGAAAAGGATGTGGTGCTTTTTTCCACGGCACTGTCCGACCGCACCAATGCCGGTACCTATCAGTGGCTGAAAAACAATAAGGAACTGATCAATGTTGCAACCTCACGGGCGAAAGACAAACTTGTTCTGCTCGCAGACAGCAAAGAACTGGAGCGCCTGCATGCAGGACAGGCAGACGATGATCTTTATGAACTTGCGCAGTACATCAAAACCAACGGGAAGTCAGAGATCACGGAAAAACATATCAGTTCCCGTGCACTTGGCATCCAGCCGTTTTCTACCGCTACCGAAAATGCATTTCTCGAAAATCTGACGCATGCGCTCGAAAATATCTGGCTTTCCCAGAGTAAGTATGTGATCCACAAAGAAGTTGCCATATCGCAGGTGTTTCAGGACAACATGACATATGATGATCTGTTTTATATGGGGCGCTTTGATTTTGTCGTGTACGAAAAGCAGGGAAAAAAGGAACTGCCGGTTTTGGCAATCGAACTTGACGGGAAAGAGCATTTCGAGGATGCGGTGGTGCAGGAGCGCGACCGGAAGAAAAATGCCATCTGTCAGGCACACAATATGGAGATTATACGGGTGGAGAATTCTTATGCCAGAAGGTATAATCATATTAAGGGAATTCTGATGGATTATTTTTCGAGGGTGCATTAAAAGAAAAATGCATTTTTTGTTATGAAAATATAGCAAATCCCAAAAATCAGTGCTAAAATATACACAATTCATCCGTGCAGAAATGCGGCCTTCGGGCTTTCACATGACACTTTTTTCGATAGCGTAGGCTTAGCGGTGTTATCATGTTGAAGCGGATGAATTTTTATGTTTACAGAAAAGGGAAACGTGTCAGTAAGGAGAAACTGGTGAAAAAACAAAAAGGAATGATCATTACTGCGGCCGTGTTACTTGCAGCCGCCGCAGTCGTAACCGGAAGCCGTCTGATCCGGCATCCGGAAAAATCAAGCACAAAAAAGTCTGAGGTTGCGGATCAGGAGAACAGTGAAAAAGAACAGGATCACAGGACTTTAGGGACAGAACTGAGTGAGAAAAAACAAAACATGAACGAACCGGATCATACGCAGAAAGAACAAAGTGTTGAAAATGCGGACCGTACCGGGAAAAGTATCACAGAGGAAGCGTTCTATATTTCCAAAATCCCGGACGATATTTTTGAGAAGATGCAGGGAAAATCATACAAGGCAGACTGTACCGTACCGCGGGAAGATCTCCGCTATCTTCATGTGCTCCACATGGGGTTTGACGGTCAGACAAAAGAGGGAGAACTTGTGGTAAATAAAGCCATTGCAGAGGATGTCCTTGCCATTTTCAGGCAGTTGTATGAGGCAGAATATCCCATTGAAAAAGTCCGGCTGGTGGATGAATACGATGCGGATGATGAGGCATCCATGAGCGATAACAATTCCTCTGCGTTTAATTTCCGTTTCATTTCCCATACGACAACAATCTCAAAACACGGTCTGGGCATGGCAGTCGACATCAATACGCGTTATAACCCCTATGTAAAAACCGTCAACGGAAAGCTGTCGATTGAGCCTGCAAATGCAAAAGCGTATGTTGACCGGAGTGGGGATTTTCCGCACAAGATCGATCACGATGATCTGTGTTACAAGCTTTTTACCAGATATGGATTTATCTGGGGCGGTGATTGGACACATTCGAAGGATTATCAGCATTTTGAAAAAGACTGATGGAAAGTTGTGGGGACATATAGAGAAAAAGATGTAATGTATGTCCCATAAGAGCAAACGGAGAGGTCAATCAGAAAAGCGTTGGTGGAAAAAATTTTCCTTGACATATCTGTACAGGGGAATATAATAATCATCGAAAAGAAAATATTGTTCACCGAAATTCGTTGATGAGAACAGCATCGTATCTTATCGTTATTTTCAGAGAGCCTGTGGGTGGTGCGAACAGGTAGTAGCCGGATATGGATGATCCTCTCTAAGAAGCGGGTTGAAAGCAGACAACTGTGAGTAAACTTCGCCGGTTTCCTCCGTTATGGGATAGCATATGTTGGTATGTGAAGTGTCACAGAGTTTTTCTGTGGAATCAGGGTGGTAACGCGGATTTTATTCGTCCCTTTCCAGAGTAGTATCTGGGAAGGGACTTTTTTAATGTCTGAATTCGTTTTTCAGTGAACAGACCAAGGAGGAAAAGTTTATGAAAGCACTACAAAAACTCAGCAAATGGTTATCGGACTACACATCAATTGTGGTAATTGCAATTGCGGTAGTAACATTTATCGTTCCGGGAATGATGGGATGGGTAAACCATCAGTTATTTACCGATCCAGTTTCCAATAAGTTTACAAGTCAGTCGATCATCATCGGTATTATTATGTTCAGTATGGGTCTGACACTGACAACGCAGGATTTTAAGATTCTGGCACAGAGACCATTCGATATCTGTGTTGGTGCATTGGCACAGTATCTGATTATGCCGTTTCTGGCATTCGCACTGACGAAAGTGCTGCATCTTCCTGCCGGCATTGCACTGGGACTCATTCTGGTGGGTTGTTGTCCGGGTGGTGTGTCATCCAATATCATGTCGTATCTCTGTGGTGGAGATGTGGCATTTTCCGTGGGAATGACAACCGTATCCACGATTCTTTCCCCGATCATGACACCACTTATGGTTTCTCTTCTGGCAAGCGGAACCAATATTTCCATCAAGGCACTGCCAATGCTTGTTTCCATTGTGGAAACGGTTATTCTTCCGGTAGCACTGGGCTTCCTTTTAAACTATCTGCTGGGGAAAAAGAAAATGTTCAGTGAGTTACAGAAAATTATGCCGGGTGTGGCAGTACTGGGGCTGGCGTGTGTTGTTGGTGGTGTGGTATCTTCCCGGGGCGCGAAGTTCTTCCAGTCCGGAGCTGTAATCTTTGTAGCTGTTTTTCTTCACAATGGACTTGGTTATCTGCTTGGTTATGGAGCAGGAAAACTTGTTGGCATGAATACCGCCAAAAAGAGAACCATTGCCATCGAAGTCGGCATGCAGAATGCGGGACTGGCAACAAACCTTGCCACAACGACCGCACAGTTTTCCGCAACACCGGAGTCTGCGATCATCTGCGCAGTTTCCTGCACCTGGCATTCTATTTCCGGAACACTGCTTGCCGGCATGTTTGCAGCTTATGATAAACACAAACAGAAAAATGCATAAGTTTTTCTATTGACATAGACATGGGAATGATGTAACATAACGGTGTTATCTAACATAACAACGTTATGTTGCATTTTTATTTACAGGGAGCGTACCATGGCAGGAAAGAAGATACATGACAGCGAGACGAAGATACACCTGATCCAATGTGCCAAAAAAGAATTTATGGAAAAAGGGTTTGCGGGGGCATCCCTCCGAGGAATCTGCCAGAAGGCGGGTGTGACCACAGGAGCACTGTATTTTTTCTTTCAGGATAAGGACGATCTGTTCTGTGAAGTAGTGGGAAATTTTATGGATCGGCTCAATGAGATTCTGCGAGAGCATTTTTCTTTTGAAGTCAGGGAGATGGAGAGCGGCAAAGCAAAAGAGCATGACGACAGCAGCGATTTTGAAGCAGTCGCACAGGTTGTCCATGAACTGTACACCTACCGGGATGAAGTGCTTTTAGTGCTGACAAAAGCGCAGGGATCAAGCATGGAACGTATGCCGGACCGGTTGGTCGACCAGATGGATGAGCACAATGCATTTATCTGTGAAGCGATGTGCAAAGCTTACCATGTGCCGATGGTGGAACAAAGCGTTGTACACTGGATGTCCCATTCACAGATCGATATGTTTATATTTATGGTAACGCACATTGATGACGAGGAAGAAGCACTGCGGTTTGCGGAAAAAGGTGTAAAATATCTGCTGGCAGGCTGGTACGGACTCATCAGACCATAGGCTGTCCGCATGTTTTGACGGAAGGTCGGGAAAAGAAGCACAGATCGTCCGCGTTTGGACAAAAGGTTCAGAAAAGAAGCACAGGTCTTTCGCTTTTTGCGGGAGACCTAAAAAAAGAACCAGGGGTTAGATGAAACTAATATTAGTATGAAAAGTTAAACCAAAAAGAAAGGGAGTTTCTATGTCAGAAGAAAAGAAGTTTTTGGAAATTGTAGATTTAAAGAAAGGATTCGGAAGCGGACAGACGCGTCAGGAAGTACTCCGCGGCATGAATTTTTCCGTTGCAAAAGGGGAGTTCTGTGTGCTGTTAGGACCATCCGGTTCCGGAAAATCCACACTGCTCAATATCATCGGAGGCATTGATAACGCCGATTCCGGTTACATCAATATCAACGGCGATAAGTTAGAGGATATGAGTGAGAAAAAGCTGACACAGTACCGCAGAAAACATCTCGGCTATGTATTCCAGATGTATAATCTGATCGCCAATTTAAATGTAAAAGAAAATATTGAAGTGGGGGCATATCTGTCGGATAACGCCCTTGATATTGATGATCTGTTACATACGCTCGGACTTTACGAGCACCGCTACAAACTGCCGAACCAGTTGTCCGGAGGCCAGCAGCAGCGTGTTTCCATCGGCCGTGCAATTGTAAAAAATCCGGATATCCTGCTCTGCGATGAGCCAACGGGAGCACTTGACTACAATACCTCCAAGGAGATCTTAAAACTGATCGAGGAGGTCAATCAAAAATACGGCAACACGATCATTATGGTAACGCATAACGAGGCCATCAAAAATATGGCAGATCATGTGATCAAACTCCGTGACGGAGCGGTGCGCCACAACGACATCAATACAAACAAGGTATCCGCGGAAGATCTGGAATGGTAAGGGGGCTGCTATGAAAAAGAAAAAAATCAAAAATCCCCTGATCAAAAGAATACCGAAAGAACTGATCGGGGACTGGAAAAAATACCTGGTTGTATTCCTGTTTCTTGTGCTTACGATCGGCTTTGTGTCCGGTATGTATGTGGCGAACGAGAGTATGATTACTTCGGCAAACGAAGGCGTGACAAAATACAAACAGGAAGACGGTCATTTTGAGTTAAAAAAACAGGCAGATGCCACCTTGCTCTCGGCAATTGAGACAGGTGAAAAAGCGGATTTTAAGGCAACAAAGACAACATTGTATGAAAACTTTTTCCGAAATGAGGAAGAAGATTATAATAACGATGGGAAAAAGGATGGAACGATCCGCGTATTTGCAAAGACAAAGGATATCAACCTGGCATGTATGCTGCAGGGAAGTTTTCCACAGAAGGCGGATGAAATTGCCATTGACCGTATGCACGCCGACAATGTAGGAATAAAGGTGGGAGATACCGTCACAGTTTCCGGAGAGACTTATAAAGTTGTGGGACTGCTTGCGTATGCCAATTACTCCACCTTACATGAAAAGACCACAGATCTGATGTTTGATGCACTGAAATTTGATGTGGCAATGGTGACACAGGACGGTTTCGACCGGCTGCACAAGAGTATTCACTATACTTATGCATGGAAATATGAAACGGAGCCTGCGGATGAGGCCGGGGAAAAAACACGCTCTGATAATTTTATGCGTGCATTGCTCACACAGGTGGTTGTTGCGGACAATGAGCTCGAAGATTATACACCGAAATACGGAAATCCGGCGATCAATTTTGCAACCGATGATATGGGATCGGACAAAGCCATGGGCGGTGTGCTGCTGGATATCCTTGTGGTAATCATCGCATTTATCTTTGCCGTGACGATCAGCAATACGATTGCAAAAGAGTCCTCCGCGATCGGAACGCTGCGCGCGTCCGGTTACACGAAAAGAGAGCTGGTGCAGCACTATCTGTCCATGCCGGTTATTGTAACACTGCTGGCTGCGATTGTCGGAAATATACTCGGCTATACGGTGTTTAAAAATATTGTTGTGTCGATGTATTACAACAGTTACAGTCTGCCAACGTATTACACGATCTGGAATCCGGATGCATTCTTTAAGACCACACTGGTTCCGGTTATCCTCATGCTGGTGGTCAACCTGATCGTGATTGTGCGCATGATGCAGCATACACCACTGCAGTTTTTACGTCATGATTTAAAAAAGGCAAAGAACAAAAAAGCCATGCGTCTGCCGAGATGGAGCTTTTTAAGCCGTTTCCGTCTGCGTATCATGTTCCAGAATGTTGCAAACTATCTGATCTTGTTTGTCGGTATTTTCTTTATCATGATCATGCTTGCGATGGCGGTCGGTATGCCGGATACGCTCGATTATTACAAGAGCAATACGGATGGCATGATGTTTGCAAAATACCAGTATGTGCTCAAATCCTATGAGGATGACGATAATAAACTGATTACGACAGAAAATAAAGATGCGGAGAAGTTTGACATGACCTCACTCGTAAAAAAGAGTGATGTGCTTGATGAGGAGATCTCGGTATATGGAATCGCGGACAACAGCAACTATGTAAAGATCAAAAAGTTAAGTTCGCTCAAGAAAAATGAAGTTTATATTTCCACTTCGTTTGCTGACAAGTATGGACTTACCGTTGGCGATACCGTATCGCTGGATGAAAAGTATGAAAACAAATCTTACAAGTTTAAAGTTGCGGGATTTTATGACAAGTCCCAAAGTCTTGCGCTCTTTATGTCGATTGACAATTACGGAAAAGTATTTGAACTGAAGGAAAATGAATTCAGCGGATTCTTATCCGACAGTAAAATTACCGATATTGATGAGGATAACATTGCAACAACCATTACAATCCATGATATTACAAAAATGGCAGATCAGCTGGATCATTCCATGGGTTCTTACATGACATATTTCCAGGTACTGTGTATCCTTTTGGCAGTTGTTATGATTTATCTTCTGACAAAGCTGATCATTGAAAAGAATGAGAATGCAATTTCCATGACCAAAATCCTTGGGTACGAAAACAAAGAGATCGCGAGTCTGTATCTGCTTTCAACGAGTATTGTGGTTGTAATCGCGGATCTCATCAGTGTGATTCTTGGAACACTTGTTATGGCCGCGGCATGGCGGATGATGCTCTTTTCCTACAGCGGCTGGTTCACTTTTCGCGTAACACCGATTGGTTATGCAAAAATGTTTGGATTTGTGCTGATCGGATATCTGATTGTTATGGTATTTGATTTCCAGAGAATCAAGAAGATTCCGATGGATCAGGCTTTGAAAAATGTAGAGTAAACAAAGAAAATAAAAAGAACTGGTACTTTGGAGAGGTACATAAAACGCCCCGGTAGTTGTAGCTGCCGGGGCGTTAATTTATGTAATGTGGGATTACGCCTGCTCACCAAGAGAGGTATTACGCAGTACCGCAAGAATGATGATAGCATATACCCCGCCGATCAGAGCGGTAATTAACTGTGTGACAGAAAATTGAAGCTGCAGGACATGTAACATTGGCTGCATTTTTGCCGGGAGCATATTCGGCAGAATGATAAGAGAAATCAAAATTCCCATAAACAGAGCCTTTAATACAGCGCCAATTACAATGGATACGGGCAAACCGGCTTTTTTACCGAATTTACTGCGGAGCAGGGCAACTGCCAGAACGAGAATGATATTTCCAATCATAATACATGGGAACATTGCAGGAATGGCTGCCATAATCGGGCTTCCGGTGATGAAAAAGGAAGTGATTGGAGTGATCACGCTTAAAATGATGCCACAGGCCAGACCAGCGTATACCGTGGTTAAAATCAGAGCGGCATTGATGATCGGGCCTGTGATGTATACATTCAGGTTTTTGAAAAACTGGCTTACAATGCAGATTGCGAGTAAAATTGCTGTAACAGTGATTTGTCTTGTTTTTAATTTCATAAATTTATCCTCCTAAAATTCGTATCATGGTAATGATACTCTTAAAGGCACCGAAATGCAATGACACGGGGATTTTATCTTGTGTTACCATAAAAAATGAGGTAGAGTAAAGACAGTGAAAAGATATTTTGCTCCTACAGGGGGATAAAAACTGTCGAATGTTTAGAAAGAGGAGTGTATATGAAAAAGGGGATAGTATTTCTAATTGTATTTTTGATGGTCATCAGTTTCCCGATATGCGGATATGCGAAGGGGAAGGAGAAAATTTATCTGGACTCTTCCTGGAAATATGCGGATCATGCCAGAATTATATCGGGCTATGCCGTTATGTACAAGGCGAAAAAGAACCGGAAGGACATTGTGATTGCAGTCAATGCGGGACATGGGACGAAAGGCGGTTCATCGGTCAAAACGCTGTGTCATCCGGATGGCTCTGCAAAGGTGACCGGAGGAACGACAGCGGCAGGCTCTGTGAAAGCAGTGGCGGTTTCAGATGGAATGGCATTTCGGGACGGAACGGCAGAACGTGATGTGACGCTTCGTATGGCACGGATTCTGAAAAAGAAACTGCTGGCAGAGGGGTATGATGTGCTCATGGTCCGGGATGGAAAGGATGCACAGCTGGATAACGTGGCGCGTACCGTCATATGTAACAATGTAGCGGATTGTCATATTGCGCTGCATTGGGACAGCGATGGACTTTCTTACGACAAAGGATGCTTTTATGCTTCTGTTCCCGAAAAACTCAAAAAAATGCGTCCGGTTGCATCTTACTGGGAAGAACATGACGCATTGGGGAAATCACTGATCAAAGGGCTGCGTTCCCAAAAGATTAAAATAAACGGAACCGGTGCTACGGAGATTGATCTGACGCAGACTTCGTACAGTACAATTCCTTCCGTTGATATTGAACTGGGCAACCAGTGTTCGGATCATAGTGACAGGAAATTGCAAAAACTTGCGGACGGACTGGTACAGGGGATCAACAAATATGTAAAACATCATATTCATGTAGCACCGTTAAGCAGCCTGTGAGATTAAAAATGGAGGTGACATATGGAAACATGGTATTATGAAGTTGTCAGTATTGACGGCGATTATGCAAATTTAAAGAGGACAGATATCGAAAGTGATGATCTGAAACTTGTGGCACGGGCACTGCTTCCACCGGAAATTATGGAGGGAAGCAGACTCAAATATGAACTGATGCAGTATGAAATCATAGCGTAGCTATTTGGAAAAGAGGTTTACACAATGGACGTAAGAAAAATGAGAAATGAAAAACTGGGAGCGCGTGTTGTGGCGGCACTGGAATCCCGAAACATGGAAGCATACTATGTAGAGACAAAAGAGGAAGCGGTAAAGAAAGCACTCGAACTGATTCCGAAGGGCAGCAGTATCAACATGGGCGGGGCCGCTTCAGTAAAGGAGTGTGGTCTTTACGATGCCATTTCCAACGGTGAGTATGAATTTTATGACCGGGATAAAGTAAAAACCCCGGAGGAAAAAGAGGAGATTGCGCGGAAAGCATTCAGCTCGGATTATTTTTTGGGCAGTGTCAATGCCATGAGCGAGGATGGCGTGTTTATCAATATTGACGGAAATGCCAATCGTGTGGCTGCGTATGCCTATGGACCAAAGCATGTTCTGCTGATTGTGGGTATGAACAAAGTCGTAAAATCCGAGGAAGACGCCCTGCACCGTGCGCGGAATGAGGCGGCACCGATTAATGCACAGCGATTTGGCATTGACACACCATGTTCCAAAAACGGAAGCTGTTTTGACTGTAAAAGTCCACAGTGCATCTGCTGTCAGATTCTGACAACCCGATTCAGCAGGGTCAAAGGACGGTTTCAGATTATTCTGGTGGATGAAAATCTGGGCTTTTAAGAAGAAAGACGGGTTTTCTTGTGATGATTACGGGCATATAGCATTGGCAGTGGTGGCACTGATTCAGCTGATCCGGCAGGTTTGTAAGAAAAATGAATAATAAAGGATAAAAAGTTCTGGGAAACAGATGTTTTCCAGAACTTTTTTATTTCCGGAAATATTACCTCGCAAATTTTTCAAAGGCCTTTATGAAACCCAAGAAATGGCATTTCTGGAAATCAGTATTGCGGTCACGTATGCGTGATAGTTTATGCTGAAAAGTACGGGGAAAGGTAAAGGCCGTAATGAAAAAAGTAAACGAAGTGAGCCGGCTGGCAGGAGTGAGCAAGAGAACTTTGCAGTTTTATGATGATGAAGGACTATTGCCTGCCCAGCGGTCGAAAGACAATTATCGACTGTACGATGACGCTGCACTGGAACGTCTCTGGGAGATTCTGGTGTATCGGGCAATGGGGCTTGATCTGAAGGAAATCAAGTATCTTCTGACACTTTCGGAGAAACAACAAAAACAGTATCTGGAAAAGAAAATCCGAGGGCTCAGGCAACAGATCAGACAGCTGAACGGGCAGATGGAATTTATTTCATATGTGCAGCAAAATGGAATGTTACCGGTTCCGACAGAGGAAAACACTGTGGAAAAGACCTATATGGATCATATAGCAGTGTTGAGAAAAATGAAGCAGGATCAAAAAAGGGAGGACAAAGAGAAATGAAAAAAAGATTAATGATGGTAATGTGTTGTGGAATAATGATTTTGGGAAATCTTAGTGGTTGTAATGCTATGAAGACGAAAGAAACAGAGTATCATTGGCCGACAAGTACGCTGGTAAAATCGTTGCCTGTTCCGGAATCGAAATACGGAGAAATTGTATTGGATGCAGAAGATTCTTTTGAAATTGATGTTTTTAATACGTCGAAATCACAGTTTGCAGATTATATAAATGCATGTAAGGAAAACGGATTTAATGTGGATTATTATGGGACGGAAGATTCATATGATGCAGAGAATAAAGATGGATATACGCTCTCGCTGAGTTATGATAAAAGGAAAAAGACAATGAATATAGATATCTATGACCTAGACGATGATACGGAGGATACGCAGGAGCCGGAAGAAACAGAGGAGCCGGAAGAAACAGATGACTCGGAAAACGCAAAAGATACATCCAAAGATTCCTCAAAGACTGATAAGAAGGAGAAAAAGAAAACCAGTTCTAAAAAGAAAGATGGGGCAGTTGATGCGGATTTTAAGAAGATGATGGATAGTTATGAAGATTTCTTTGATGAATATATCGAGTTTATGAAAAAGTATGAAAATTCTGATGATGTGGCGGGAATGTTAAATGATTATGCGGATTATATGACGAAATATGCCGATTACATGCAGAAGTTAAATGACGTAGATACGGATAATCTGTCGACTGCGGATGCCGCCTACTATACAAAAGTGCAGGCACGTATTGTGAAAAAGCTTGCAGAAATCCAATAGGATCTGCTTTATGATGGTGGGATGAAGAAAAGGATCGAAAGGTCCTTTTCTTTGTCATAAACAATAATTTATGAGGAAAAGAAAAATGAAAAGAAAGAAAATGCTTCTGGTTATTTATTATGGAAAAAAGATAAAAATTTTTGGATCAGTTATGATGGGATAGTTACACTTGGCATTGATAGTTCAAAGTTAGATGTAAAAGTAGATGGTGAAAATGTAAAAATACATATTCCAGAAGCAAAGGTATTAAGTTCAAAACCAAATCCCGACAGCATTACCAAGGATTCCTATTATTATGCAAAAAATTCAGCAATAGCGGATGCAGATGATCAGACGAAAGCCTATAAAAAGGCAGAGAAAGAAATGGAGAAGACAGCAGCAAATGATACTGTTTTATTAGCACAGGCACAACAAAGGGTGCAGTCTATGTTAGAGGATTATGTAAAAAATATGGGTACGATGTTAGGAAAAGAGTATACGATCACATGGGATATCAAAGAAAATCATGTGAAGCCGGATACGGCAGAATCGACAGAATAGTAAGCTTTTTACGATGGCTTGGAACAATGTATTCTAAGCCATCAATTTTTTATGCAGGTATGCGTTACGGTTGGTAAAAAATTAACATTTGCCTAATTAAACAACAGAAAAATTGATAGAAACGATCAAGATAGACTCTTGAAAAAAGTAAATTTCCTCATAAAAATGTAAAAAATAAATATAATTCGCTCATAAAAATGTAATTTTGAAGAAAAAATCGCTCATAAAAATGTAATTGAGATCAACTTTATTACAGAGCCATCTTATAAAGTTATTGTTGAGGAAGGGTTTTCAGCAGAACATATTATCAAGCTGATCAGCAGGATTGATCCGACGAAACATTTTGAAGAAAACGAATTGGTAGATTATGAAAATGATATTGTAAAGTATGCACAAGGGCTGGATAAGGCGAAAATTCTGAGTGTATACCGGTCAATTCCAGCACAGCTTGCTAAAGAAAATAAAAAATTTCAATATTCGAAAGTCTCTAAGGGCGGAAGATCTAAGGATTATATGGGATGTGTAGAGTGGTTGAAAGATGCCGGGCTTATTAATGTATGTGAATGTTTGCAATTTCCGGAATTGCCATTAAAAGGAAATGTGGATGAAAGCAAATATAAAGTATATATTTCGGATACCGGATTATTGGTGGCAAGTCTGGACGATGAATCACAAATTGACTTGCGTGCAAATAAAAATCTTGGCATTTATAAAGGTGTGCTTTATGAAAATTTTGTAGCAGAGGCATTGGTAAAGCAGGGATATGGGCTTTATTATTATTCGAAGGATAATTCGACACCAGATGAAGCTGGTTACCGAAGAGATTACAAAAATAGGAAAGAAATTTATTGCGCGAGTGCGGATAAGGATAAATCTGCAAAGAAGCGCCAGAACAGGCTTCATCTGCCGGATCTGGCGCTTCTTTTTCAGAGGTGTTTTACAACTGATAATTTGAATTATTTTTTCTTTACAACACAGCGTTTCTTATAGAATGAAATCCCATAACAAATGACTTCATCATAATCATCTTCAAAAGATTTGGCATACATGAGATCATCCATCTGCTGCACAGCTTTTTCACATGCGGTGTCTAAATCGTTGAGAGATTTGGCGTACTTGGCTTCAAAGACAGCAACGCGGCCATTGAGGGAGTCGTACACAACCACATCACTGCGTCCTTCCCCATGTTCTTTATTGGAGTCTACCATATAACCGGCTCCGGCAAATATGCCAGCTAAAAAAGCATGATAATAATCTTCTTTGTAATCATGGTAACTGATTGTTTTGCGCAGAAGTTTTGTCATTTCAATAGAAATTGTCTTTGCATCCTGATTCCATACGGCATGAAACAGAGTTTCACGGTTCCAGGTCAGGGCGCTCTCCTGAAACCATTTTAAAATGGTTGTCTCAAAAATTTCCCGGATTTCTGCATTCGGAATCATCAGTGCGGATATACCATCCGGCAAATTTTCAGGGAGATCTGCATCGCGGGCTTTCGTCAGATAACCCGTGAGATAAAGAATACTCCAGAGATTGTCTTCGGAAGAATGCAGATAGTCGTAAGTAAGATTTTCATCAATCTGTTGTGTAATATATCCGCCTGAAAGCAGGGTTTCCAATTTCCGGGTAATGGTATTTCCGGCATAATCAATAAAAGAACGAACAATAGCATTATCACTGGTGTTTTTCCAGTAACTTGCCGGCCTGACATCGGGATTGTATTGCAGATCTCGCATATAATTCATGACATCCCACGGACAATAGACATCGACATCTCCAAAGTGATAACCATCATACCAGAATTTCAAATCTTTGGAATGTTCTATGGCATCGGCATCCCGCAGAAGCTGTTCTACATCCTTTTGTGTAAATCCAAAATATTCATTCAAACGGCAATCTGTAATGGTGTCAGATACAAAATTATTTGTCCCGGTAAAAATGCTTTCTTTTGCAATCCGAAGGCATCCGGTGATCACTGCAAACCGGAGGGCAGCATTATCTTTTAAGGAAGTACTGAGCATTCCTTTGATAATCTCAAGCATCTGGTCATAGTATCCATTAGAGCTGGCTTTTGCAATTGGCACATCGTATTCATCTAACAACAGGATGACTGGTTTTGCATAATAAGAAGCCAAAGCTTTTGTCAGCAATACAAGACTTTGTTTGATCTCAGAGACAGTGGCTTTGCGTTCTGCAATATGATGTATGATTTCTTTATCATAATCGTTTACAGAATCACTTTCTAACAGATAAAGGTGCTGCTGGTATAAATCGGAAATGGTATACACCAGCATGTCGCAGGCACTGGAAAAGGTAAGTCCATCCACATCTTTAAAAGATAAAAACAAGGTTGGGTACTGATTCATCCATTCATCACATAAAGCAGTATTTTTGGAAATTTCCAGCCCTTCAAATATGGTTCGGCTGTCTTTTCGAATATCAAAAAAACTTGCCAGCATACGCATGCCAAGTGTTTTCCCAAAACGCCGGGGACGTGTAATTAAGGTTACTTCAGCAGATTTCGTCTGTAGTAATTTAGAAATAAATCCGGTTTTATCGATATAGTAATAATTATTTTCCCTAAGCTTTTCAAAATCCGAAACGCCGACGGGAATGTTAAGATCTACCATATACCTGTCTCCTCGTATACATCATTTCTTAAAAACCAAGTATATCATATCATGAAGAATTTTAGATGACAAGAATTCACAAGACAACATTTCACAGTTGACTGTAACATGATAAAAATTGAAATTAATATTGCGTATAATCAAAGAATGTAGCAGAATAAAGGTGCGCATAATCAAAAAGTATGGAATTCTGTGCATTTCTCCATACATGGTAATGATGCTGTATAGACACCCTGCGTGCCAACCGGGAAATCTGTGTCTGAGGAGGTGAATGTGATGTTGTCGATTGCAATATGTGATGATGAAGAATATTTCCGAACAACAGAAAAGAAGCTTATATCAAAATATATGGCAGGGAAAAACTGCGAATGTATGATTGATATGTATGAGTCAGGAAAAGAATTATTAGCATTAAGATCAGCAATTTCTCAATATAATATTATTTTCCTTGATGTGAATATGGAAGAAATTGATGGAATAGAGACAGCAAAGGAAATACGGAAAATATCAAAAGATGTTTTTATTGTTTTTGTGACGGCTTTTATTACATATGCGTTGGAAGGATACAAGGTGGATGCAGTAAGGTATCTCATAAAGGATCATGAAAGCCTTGAAAAAGCAATGACAGAGTGTATGGATACAATCCTTGAAAAAATGGATTATGAAGAAAACGAAATGACTTTTGATTTTCAGGAGGGGAAAACAACAATCAGTCTGGAAAACCTTATTTATGTAGAAAGCAATCTGCATCGACTGGTATTTTATATGGTGGGTGAAGATGCAGTTCATTATACAATATATATGAAATTGGATGATATTGCAGAATTGCTGCCAAATAAAGATTTTTGTCGGATTCATAAAAGTTATCTGGTGAATTTAAAATATGTAGAAAGCGTGGAGCGTTACCGGGCTGTTCTTTCAAATGGAAAAAGTCTTGCAATATCTAAGGCGAGATTTTTAGATACAAGAAATGAATTTGCTTGTTACAGAGGTGAAATTTAATGAAAATGGATATTTATGGAGTACTATATACAGTGCTTTTTGTAATATTGTGCATAATGTTTATCGGGACTTTTGCAGAAAAAAGAGAATTACCAGGTAAATGGTGCCGGTATGCGATCGTCGGTGGTATGATCATGGCAGACTACTTTATTTCAGTAAAACTGGATGGTGACATTATCCTGAAAGAAGTGGCTATTATCGGGGCAGGAACAATTTTCATGTGTTTGTATTTCAGACAGCGGTGTATAAAAACAGCAATATTTGTTATATCCTATCAGGGAATCTGTTTTATAACGGATTATATTTCTATTTTGATGCTGTCTAAATGTTTTCCGGCAATTACCGTAGAACGTTTATCAGAACCATTATTGATAAATGCGCTGCTTGGAATTTTAAGCCAGATGCTGCAGGTCTGTTTTATTATGGTGCTGCGAAGATATGTTGTAAAAAAATCTTCGGAGATGCTCACCACATTGGAATGGGTGAGATTTACGATCGTTCCGGTTTATACAATTATTGTCCTGATTGCACTTCTGACGAATTTTGAAATCCCGGAAAGCAGTCATCAGAAAAATATATTGATCTGTATTGCATTTGGACTATTGGTGATGAATATTATCATTTTTTGTCTGATCAATGATATATTGAAAAGAGAAGTACAGATAACAGAGAACCGCTTATTGCTGGAACGGGTTAAAAATGAAACCGGAATGTACCGGACAATTTCAGAAAACTATGATAAACAGAAGAAAAGGGAACATGAGTATAAAAACCAGCTTGCACTGATTGCTGCGTTGGCCAGTGAAAACAGAGCAGACGAGATTAATCATTATTTGAAGCAATATAATCATGAAATCATGCAGCACACAGATTTCATTGATACAAATAATGTAATTGTTAATGCAATTTTAAACTCAAGGTATCAGGAAACAAGGGAAAAAGGCATTGTATTTGTTGTTAAGGTAAATGATCTGTCGGCTTTGAGAATCAAAGATGAGGACATTGTTCTGATATTGTCAAATTTATTAAATAATGCGATAGAAGCAAGCGAACAGTGTGAAAACCCAATCATAAAAATGAAATTTGTAAAAGAAGAACATCAGATTGTTTTGTCTGTTACAAATACATTTTCAGGGAAACCGGTAATCGTAGGAAAAAGATACATAACGACGAAAAATGAGGAAGCAGACAGACATGGGATAGGACTGGAAAATATAAAGGAAACTGTTGAAAAATATGACGGTTCCTGCGTGATAAAACATGATAAAAATAATTTTAAGGTTGCAATTTTAATACATAATCAGGAAGAGTAGATGCGATTTATAGTTGTATCTACTTTTTTATTTCCAATTCTGCTTTAAAATTTCCAATTCTGCAATGGATATACGGAATTAGACAGGAAGTGACGAATAAAAAGATAAAGTGAAATGGAGATGATTAAGTCATGACAGAATATATTGCAAATATGCTGACAAAGAACATGTATATGGATGGACTGATTGAAGAAAGCGATGAGAGTATTTATTCATACTCCATACAACTTATTATTGAAAAGATAATAGGATTTTCGGCTATTTATATGATAGCGTTATTTCAAGGATATTTTTTTGAAACTGTTTTATTTACCATATCTTTGTCAAGTTTAAGAAAGTGCACAGGTGGGTATCATGCGAACAGTT